>ENA-UPSA01000509-UPSA01000509.1-bioreactor-metagenome-genome-assembly--contig:-NODE-509-length-55361-cov-11.144993_pt1 | contig 55361 bp, 53 predicted proteins | sample MGYA00238183_ERZ773288 | MGnify/ENA primary metagenome ERZ773288 (study PRJEB29028, sample SAMN07631243) | bioreactor metagenome | isolation source: Switchgrass digestor | place: USA: Dartmouth... | reverse complement strand
GTCCCGGTTCTAGAATGCGCCTGCCGTCATTATCGATTAGGGCCATCTGCCTCGCAGTTATAGTGAACGAAAGGGTTCGCTCTTCTCCCGGCGACATCTTGACTCGAGTGAAGCCCACTAGCTGTCTGATTGGTGTCCGAACTGACGCTTCTAGGTCTTCGAGATAGACCTGGACAACCTCATCTCCGAGCCTGTCCCCGGTGTTCTTGACCTTGACTTTGAGAGTCAGATCGGAGCCTGCCTTGACAGTGCCGGAATTGAGCGCCAGATCGCTGTACTCGAAACTAGTGTAACTCAGACCATACCCAAACGGATAAAGCGGCTCTTCCCTCATGTACCTATAAGTGCGTCCTTCCATGCTGTAGTCAGTAAAGCTCGGCAGCTGGTCAAGAGACTTCACAACCGTTACGGGCAACCGTCCCGCAGGGTTATAGTCTCCAAATAGCACATCGGCAATAGCTGTTCCACCCTCTTCGCCGGGATACCAGACCTGAAGAATGGCCGGCACATGCTCATGCGCCCAAGTGATGGCAACCGGGCTTCCGCTGAACAGAACTAAGACAACAGGTTTCCCTGTGGCGCAGATTGTCTGAAGTAGACGCTCCTGAACCGACGGCAGTCCGATATCAACTCTGTCGCCACCGCCGTCAGAGGCCGCTACCTCGCCTTCTTCGCCCTCAAGCTTTGGAGACAGGCCCATGCACATGATCACAACATCTGCGCGCTCGGCTGCAGCTACTGCTTCGGTAAAGCCCCTAGTGGATCTTCCTCCCCAAGAGTCGTCTTTGCCGACGAGCTCGCAACCCGGAGCGTAGATCACCCTCGTGCTCTGGCTGACCTTCTGTCTAATGCCTTCAATGGCAGTGACATACTTTGACGGCGTCCCGTGGTAATTGCCGAGCAAGACATCGAGGCTGTAGGCATTCGGGCCGATAACCGCAATCGTTCTCAGATCCTTGGGCAAAGGCAACAAGGACCCCTCGTTCTTAAGGAGCACTATTGACTCTCTGGCCATCTCTAGTGCGAGCAGTCTGTGTTCCGGAGAGTCATTGACTTCGTATGGAATCTGAGCGTACGGGACCAACTCCGGCGGGTCGAACATACCTAATAAGAATCTGGCTTTGAACAGCCTCTTCACTGCTATGTCGATTTCTCTTTCAGTTATTAGTCCCTGTTGAACAGCTCCCATCAAGCTACGGTAGACCGAGCCGCAGTTCAAGTCGCACCCGTTCTTGACTGCCAGAGCTGCAGATTCCTCCGGGGTGTTGGTCACTTTATGATGCGCGTGGATATCCCGGATAGCTCCACAGTCAGACACCACATAACCTTCAAAACCCCATTCATCCCTAAGGATGTCCTGCAAGAGAGTCTTGCTCGCACAACAAGGCTCACCGTTGGTCCTGTTGTAGGCGCCCATCACCGAATAGGCCTTACCTTCCGTGACGCACGCGTGGAAAGCCGGCAAATAAGTCTCTCTCAAGTCCTTTGCGCTCACCCTAGCGTCGAAGTGATGGCGCATCGTCTCCGGGCCGCTGTGCACGGCGTAATGCTTGGGAGTTGCCACAACTTTGAGATACTTCGGATGGTCACCCTGCAGGCCCTTGACGAATGCAACACCCATGCGACTCGTCAAGTATGGGTCTTCTCCGTAAGTCTCCTGGCCTCTACCCCACCGCGGATCTCTGAAGATGTTCACATTAGGCGACCATTCTGTCAAACCTTTGTAAATAGTTCTGTCATTCCTGCGTGCGAACTCATGGTGCTTTGCCCGCGCTTCGTCCGATATGACGGTTGCAACCTTGAACAACAAATCTACATTCCACGACGCAGCCATGCCGATCGCCTGTGGGAACACAGTGGCAACCCCTGCGCGTGCAACCCCGTGCAAGCATTCATTCCACCAGTTGTAAGCGGGTATCCCCAGGCGAGGGATTGCGGGAGCGTCGTACAACATTTGTGCGATTTTTTCGTCTAACGTCATTCGAGAAACCAGATCATTGACTCTCACATCGACCGGTAGATCTGGATTCATGTAAGGCATGTCGTTCAAATTGAGGTTCTTAATCTCCTTTGAGCTGTCCAAACCAATCAACCTCCTGATTACCTCCGGGTGTACGTCTATAACTGCAGTGCCACCTACCAAATCAAACAGTCGCTCAAAAGTACAACACGTAGAGACACTAGCTTTCGCTTTTGTCTTCCCTAATTCACCCTCAAGAAGGGGATTCCTTCCTGGTGTGCGGGCTCAGCGTTCAAGAACGGTGTCATTTTGGCGGCTGGCAGCAGAAGGATCTACCGTCGAACGTATCGGACGGTCCGATGTCACGGCGTCAACACGGAGAGTGGATTCGACTACGATGACCGGATCGGTTGATCCGAGCCGGAGCAACAGCTCCAGCTCGGATCAACGCGCTCTCAACCTTTCCAACTCGTCGAAGAGTTTATCATTCAGCACTCGTATGTAGGTCCCCTTCATCCCCAGAGAACGTGATTCGATGACTCCCGCGCTTTCAAACTTGCGAAGGGCGTTCACTATCACCGAACGCGTGATGCCTACCCTATCAGCGATCTTGCTGGCCACCAATAGGCCCTCTGAACCGTTGAGCTCGTCGAAAATATGCTCCACTGCCTCTTGCTCAGAGTAACTGAGGGTATCCATGGCCATCTGAACGGCTGTCCTCTTGCGAGTCTCCTCCTCAATCCGCTCACTCATCGAACGATAGATCCTCATGCCAATAAGAGTAGCCGCATACTCGGCGAGGACGAGGTCGTCATCATCCAATTCTCGAGCGAACGATTCCAGTAATAATGTGCCCAAGCGATCACCGGCCCCTAGAACCGGGACTACCGTCAAGAAGCAAGACTCGAGCCGGCATTTGATCCCATCGTCCAGAAAGCACCGGCCGTCAACCGGACGTAGATTTGCAGAGGTAGCAGTCATAGTCAGCACCATATCATTGAATTCCGCCGGAAACTGCCCCTTGCGGCGTATCTCCTCTGCAACAACATCGCACTCAACGGGCTCGCAACAACTAGACCCCAAAACCTTGCCGTTATTACCGGCCAGATACACGTTAGCGTCGACATTCTTCCGCAAGACATCGGCTATTTCCTGAAAACCTATCGGGTAACCTGCAGAGGTCTGAATATACCGGTTTATTTGTCTGGTTCGCTCTAACAATGTCGCCAACTACGACTCCTCCCTTGTCTCGCATGATGCTGTTGCCACCACGACTCGGGCCCGTGTCTCGGCAACTCGTTCTTATATTATGCAAAAATTCGTTGTTTAAACAGCAATCATGCGATTCGTATGGGAAGGGGAGTCACAAAATATACCGAGTAAGATCCATGTCTCCGACCACGTCCTTTAGCTTACTGATCACATAATTCCTATCTATAACCACCTCTCCCTGCACATCTTCCGGAGCCGAGAATGAAACATCTTCCAAAACGCGCTCCAACACGGTGTGCAACCGTCTAGCACCTATGTCCTCAGTTCTCTCATTCACTTCCGCAGCTATCCTGGCAATTTCCTCTATTCCATCGTCGGTAAATCTGAGCCGGACCCCGTCGGTGCTCAACAGTGCGCTGTACTGCCTGGTCAATGCGTTTTCCGGTTCCGTGAGTATTCGCTTGAAATCCTCTTGAGTCAGACTCTTTAATTCCACTCGGATAGGGAATCTTCCTTGAAGCTCAGGGATTAGATCCGAGGGTTTCGACATATGAAACGCGCCGGCTGCGATGAAAAGAATGTGGTCTGTTCGAACCGGTCCATACTTTGTCATAACGGTGGATCCTTCGACAATCGGAAGTATATCGCGCTGAACGCCTTCACGTGACACGTCAGGGCCTACGGTCATACGGCCGTTGCTGGCAATCTTGTCGATCTCGTCAATGAAAATAATCCCTGTCTGCTCTGCTCGCTCAATGGCTACTCTGGTGACCTCATCGAGGTCTATGAGCTTCTGTGCCTCCTCCTGCTGCAGGATCTTTCTCGCCTCTGCTACAGTCATTCTCCGCTTCTTCTTTCGCTTTGGCAACAGCCCGCCGAAGACGTCCTGCAGATTGATGCCCATTTCTTCAACTCCATACGGCGACATCACTTCCATGACGGGCAGGCGGTTATCCTCGACCTCAAACTCGACCAGTTGATCCTCAAGCTCTCCTGCAGCCAACCTCCTGCGGACCGCCTCTCTCCTTGCCGCAAGCTCGGCTTCGCTCTGGCGGCCGTCGCTGTCATTACTTGAGACGCGGGCTGCCCCTCCCATAAGGATTTCAAACGGATTGATAATCCGCTTTCGCTCGGCCGGATCGGGGACTAGAAGCTCCACAAGCCTCTCGTTGGCCATAGCCAGCGCTTTGTCCTCGACTTTACTCATGTACTCGAGCTTAACCATTCGTATAGACGTCTCTACCAGGTCCCTGACCATGGACTCGACGTCGCGGCCAACATATCCGACCTCAGTAAACTTTGTTGCCTCCACCTTGACGAACGGTGCGTTGACAAGTTTAGCCAGTCTACGGGCGATTTCTGTCTTACCTACTCCGGTCGGGCCGATCATCAGTATATTCTTTGGGACTATCTCGTCCTTCAACTCGACCTGCATTTTCTGGCGTCTATACCTGTTGCGCAAAGCTATCGCTACCGACCGCTTTGCTGAATCCTGGCCGATTATATACTTATCAAGTTCCTTCACAATCGCTTTCGGAGTCAGTTCCTCCACAGTTCGCCACCTCCAGATGGCTACTCGAGCTCCTCAACTATTATATTGTCGTTGGTGTAGATGCAAATTGAAGCTGCTATTTTGAGAGAGATCTCTGCTATTTCAGCGGCACTCAGTGAGGAATGGTCAATCAAGGCGCGCGCAGCGGCTAACGCATATGGTCCCCCAGATCCAATTGCGACAACTCCAGAATCAGGCTCTACCACATCGCCGCTGCCCGACACCAAGTACTGGCTCTCCCGATCGGCCACTATCAGCAAAGACTCAAGGCGCCGGAGAGCTCTATCTGTGCGCCATTCTTTGGCAAGTTCCACAGCTGCTCTTGCTAAATTTCCCCTGTACTTCTCCAAATTGCTCTCAAACTTCTCAAAAAGGGTCAAGGCATCCGCCGTCGAACCGGCAAACCCCGCAAGTACCTTTCCATTATAAAGACGTCGAACTTTCCTTGCGGTTGCCTTTACGATAGTATTGCCCATCGTGACCTGCCCATCGCCGGCCATGGCCAGCTTTCCATCTCGTCTGACGGCCAAAACAGTTGTCCCTCTAAACAATCGAATCCCTCCTCAGGCCCGCGGGTGAGCGTCGCGATAGACCTTCGCCAGACGCTCACGGGAGACGTGGGTATATATCTGAGTGGTGGATATATTAACATGACCCAGCAGTTCCTGAACAGATCTGAGGTCAGCCCCGGCTTCCAAAAGATGCGTTGCAAACGAATGCCTCAGCGCATGGGGACTGGCTTTAACGAGGCTAGCCATTCTCTTCAGGTGCTTATCCAACAGACGTTGAACCGATCTCCCACTCAATGGATACCCGAAACGGTTCAAAAACACTGCATCGGCACACGAGTCATCCTTCGCCCTGCCGGCAAGCAGGGGACGGGCATCGGTGAGATAAGTGCGCAGCCACTCAATTGCCTGCTCTCCAATCGGCACTATCCTCTCTCTAGCACCCTTGCCAAATACTCGAATGTAACCGGCATTCAAGTCAAGACTGCCTAGAGTCAATCCGGTAAGCTCGCTTAGCCTGATGCCGGAAGCGTAAAGGAGCTCCAAGATCGCGCGATCCCGTATTCCTAGGATGTCGGACGTATCAATCGATTCCATCAAGTGATCAATCTCGTGAATGTGCAGGAAGCCGGGAAGCCTGCGGGTGTACTTTGGAGAAGAGACACCGGCGAAAGGATTTACTGCCACCATCCCCTGGAGTGCGAGATACTTATAATAGCTTCTAAGCGCAGAAAGCTTTCGCCCGATAGTGCGATTGCTGCATCCGCTCTCTTTGAGCTTAAACAAGTACGACCGCGCTACGTCCGAGTCGACCAAGCTAGGATCAGCGTTCCCCGGATGGCCGGTCTCAGACAAGTATTCCTCAAACTGCTTCAAATCTCGTTCGTAAGCAGCTAGAGTCTTGTTCGAGTAGTTCCTGTTGAGCCGCAAATGCTCAAGAAAGCTCTGTATATTCATGCCCGGCCACCCCCTTAGACCGTTCTAACATCCTGTACAAGGCCATGTTCTTGCAAGAAACTCCTGAGAGAGTCGAGCGCTCGCTCAGCCTGTGCCTGGCGCCTCTGCTTCCTCCCTCCTCTCACTGTGACGGGCGGCAGCAGGCCAAAAGACGCATGCATAGGTTGGAGGGTTTCTTTTGACTCATCACAGATATAAGACATAAGCGCCCCGAGCATAGTGTCTGTTGGCAAACTCAGAGCCGATTGGCCTTGAATTAGACGCGAGGCGTTAATGCCTGCCAAGATACCCGAAGCAGCTGATTCAAGATAACCTTCAACTCCGCTCAGTTGACCGGCGATTAATATATTCGGATAGTCGCGCATCTGAGTAGTTACTTTGAGCAACGACGGGGAGTTTATGTATACATTTCGATGCATTACCCCGTAGCGAACAAACTCTGCATTCTCTAATCCGGGAATCATCCTAAACACCCTGTCTTGTTCTCCCCACTTGAGATTAGTCTGAAATCCCACTAAGTTGAACAGAGTCCGATCTCGATTGTCTATTCTCAACTGGACAACGGCGTACGGACGACTTGTCCACCCGGGGGGAACAAGCCCGACAGGCTTCAGCGGGCCGAAAGCCAGAGTATCTCTGCCTCTTCTTGCTAGCTCTTCAATCGGCATGCACGCCTCAAAAAAGACTTCTTTCTCAAACTCTTTCAACGGGTGCCTCTCAGCGGAGACGAGAGCCCTCCAAAAACTATCATACTGCTCTTCCGTCATCGGCGCATTAAGGTAGTCTTCATCACCCTTGCCCCAGCGCGATCCCCAAAACAGCTTGCTCATATCGAGCGATTCGAAGGTGACTATTGGTGCAGCAGCATCATAGAAGTAAAGGTATTCTTCGCCGGTGAGTCTCTTGAGTGACTCAGCCAGTGCAGGCGAAGTCAAGGGACCAGAGGCAACCACTGTCACACCTTCTGCGCTAGGATCCAAATCGGTTACTTCCTGCCTGACAATAGTTACGCGAGGATGCTGCTCCAGATGATTCGTCAGGTATGTTGCAAACTCAGTGCGGTCAACCACCAAAGCAGCGCCCCCAGGAACCCTGGACGCGTCTGCAGCCTGCATAATCAACGAACCAAGCAGCCGCATCTCAGCTTTCAGAAGACCGGCCCCGTTGGTTAGTTCCTCCGATTTCAGAGAATTACTGCAGACAAGCTCTCCCAAGAACCCGGTAGAATGAGCCGGGGTGAGCTGCATGGGTCTCATCTCGTAAAGTGTAACATCTATGCCTCTGGAAGCGAGCTGCCAGGCAGCCTCGCACCCGGCTAAACCGCCACCGATGATTCGAACCCGGTCCACTGTCAGCTCTCCTTTGCTGCGGCACTCTGTGAATAACGGCAGGATTTATTGGAACACACTAGGCGTCCTCTATTCTGCTTGCCGCTGACAACCATAACACTCCCGCACTTAGGACACCTCTCGTTTGTCGGCTCTTGCCACGCGGTGAAGCGACATTCGGGATAACGCGAGCAAGCGTAGAACGCCTTACCCCGTTTGCTGCGCCGTTTGACCACCTTGCCTAGACCACACTCGGGGCAAGTGACGTCCAGTTCCTCTACCACCGGTTTGACAAACCGGCATTCGGGAAAGCCGGGGCAAGCCAAGAACCGGCCGTACCTGCCGTTCTTGTAAACGAGGTTGCGTCCGCACTGAGGACACTTTTCCTCCGACTCCTCGTCCGGAACAACTACGGCCTCTGCATTATTCATGGCAGCTTCCAGCGTCCGTTCAAAAGGCCTGTAAAAATCGTCGACCACTTTGTCCCATTCGACCAGGCCTTCAGCCACTCTATCCAGATCTCTCTCCAGATTAGCAGTGAACTCAACATCAATTATGTCGGGAAAGTACTGCGCCAACAAGTCATTGACCGCGAATCCTAGTTCCGACGGCTTGAATTGACGGTCTTCAAGGTAGACATAGTTGCGCTTGAGTATGGTGTCGATGATTGTCACATAAGTGCTCGGTCTACCCACGCCGTTTTCCTCTAAAGTGCGAATAAGGCTCGCCTCGGTATATCGCGGCGGTGGCTGGGTGAAATGCTGCTCACGTCGTATCTCGATCTTGCGAAGTTCCTGCCCTTCTTCGAGCTCTGGGAGATCGGTGGAATCAGCAGCGGACTCGCCGGTCGCGTCACGGCTTTCTTCATATACGGTAAGAAATCCGGGGAATTTGAGCGTGGAGCCGCTAGCCCTCAGCCCGTACTTGCCGGCCTCGATGTCTACGACAACAGAATCATAAACTGCCGGAGCCATCTGGCTGGCAATAAACCTGTGCCAGATGAGTTTATAAAGCTTGTATTGATCTGCAGTAAGATACGGTTTCAGCGTGTCAGGTAATCGCAGCGACGAAGTTGGTCGAATCGCTTCGTGGGCGTCTTGAGCCTGTTCTTTACTCTTGTATTGAACGGGCCGTTCGGGAAGAAACTGTTTGCCATAAGCCGACTCAATGTAGGACCGCGCTTCAGCCTGGGCAATCGACGCTACGCGCGTTGAGTCAGTGCGCATATAGGTGATTAGACCGACAGTTCCCTCTGCTCCAATGTCAATACCTTCATACAGTTGTTGAGCCAGGCGCATGGTCTTCGAAGGCGAGAACCGCAATTTTCTAGAGGCTTCCTGCTGCAAGGTGCTTGTAGTAAACGGCGGAGCCGGGCTTCTGCGCTTATCTTTGCGTGCGACTGCGGTGACAACAAACGTCGCTTGCTCCAGCTCACGGACAACCCTGATCGCCTCATCCTCATTAGATAATTGTACTTTCTTGCCCGATTCGCTTACCACCCTGGCAACAAACCGCTCGGATCGCTGTCCTCCCTCAAAACCCGGTTGCGAGTCGTCTGAATCGTCGGCCTGCTTCGGCTCCAATTCTACCTCTACGGTCCAGTATTCCTCCGGACGAAACGCTGCGATCTCTCGCTCACGATCAACGATGAGCCTCAGTGCGACAGACTGGACCCTGCCGGCGCTTAAGCCACGCTTGACCTTGCACCACAGGAACGGGCTCAGCTTGTAGCCGACAAGCCGGTCTAGGACTCGGCGAGCCTGTTGAGCATTGACATAGTCAATATCAATCTCTCTTGGGTTTTTAACTGCCTCTAGGATAGCATTCCGAGTGATCTCATTGAATTCAATTCTGCATTTAGAGCTAGGATCGATGTCTAGCAGGTGAGCGAGGTGCCACGATATGGCCTCACCTTCACGGTCAGGGTCAGTGGCGAACAGGACACTGTCCACGGACTTGGCTGCAGTTTTCAGTTCTTGAATGACCTTACCCATTCCCCGAACGTTTATATAAGTAGGCTTATAACCGTTTTCAATATCGACACCCAACTTACTCTTTGGTAGGTCTCGGACGTGCCCCATAGAAGCCTTGACCAAGTAGCCAGTTCCCAAGAACTTGGAGATGGTTTTAGCCTTGGTCGGAGACTCAACAACGACGAGAGACTTTTTCATGTTGAACGTAGATCCTCCAATCTGCCGTCTCAGTTGGGGTCTAACGCAAATTCAGCCGACACCAGCTCATAAGCGATAAGCGATCGCCGGTCTTCATCCCGTATTATACTCATGAGCAATAGCAGCAATTCGAGTACTCCGACATCCCTCAAACTTGAGGTCACCAGCTGAAGCAGCGCATCCTCGAGTTCACTGTCTGTAACTAAGCCGCACGCGGAAAGACGCAATAACTTGTCTTGGGCCTCTGTGCTCAATGCCAGCCTTTCGGCGGAACTGAGCAAACGCCTCGATACGTGCTTTCTCTGATTTTGGCTGCTATCGCCAGTATCCACGACTGCGATCCGCACCGGTAACGAGAACACGGTCTGCAAAGCTGCATCAATCTCACCTAAATGGTAACCGCGTTTCACCAGCCGCTCTATCAGGGAAATCCCGGTATCCGGAGAATCAGAATCAGTCGACATCATTTCGACCAGCAGGTTGACAATCTCCCAGACACGTTCATTCACAGAGGCTAACCTCCTTGTCCAAACATCTAGAAAAACGTCGCCTCAAAAGCGCCCGCCGCGTTTCGTATTACCTTCCCTTCGAGTTCCAGCAGCACGAGTTCTACTAAGACATCCGACACATCCATTTGAGCAGCCCGGGCTATTGCGTTTACGGTGGCATTGCCCTGCTGCACGGCGAATAGAACTTTCGAAGAATTGTTGCCCGGCGCTGCGAGAGAAGGCCTGCGCGAATCCAAATCAGCTACCGGGCTGGGCCTCGGGATTTGCCACGCATCAAGCGTGGCAGAGATGTCTTCTATCAACTGATCCACGCTAATCACAGGCGTAGCTCCATCATACAGCAAGCGGTTGCTGCCAACAGACGCATGACAGTGGATGTCACCGGGAACGACATACACGCTCCGGCCTTGTTCAGACGCAAAACGCGCGGTATGCAAGGCACCGCTCTTTTTTCCGGCTTGAACTATCACAGTTGCCACGCTCATTCCGCTTACTATTCTATTTCTCGCAGGGAAGCGAGTGCGCAACGGCGGTGTGCCCGGGTAGTACTCCGACACCACTGCACCGGCGCGGGTGATTCTACCATACAATGCTCGATTCTGTCTAGGATAAATGACGTCCGGGCCGCTTCCGAGAACGGCCACTGTGCGTCCTCCAACGTCAAGAGCAGCCCTGTGAGCACAACTATCAATTCCTATTGCCATACCGCTGACTACCCAGAAACCTGCCTGTGCGAGGGCCGCAGCTATTTCAGTAGCGCACGTAGACCCGTACTGAGTAGGCTTTCGCGTGCCGACCACACTGACGCATACGTCCTGCTCGCCGGGTAGACTTCCTACGTAATAGAGTACAGGAGGAGGCGTAGAAGTCTGTTTAAGCAAACGCGGGTAGTGTGGATCGTTGTATGCTACCGCATGCATTCCGAGGGATTGCAACCGGCGTACAAGGCTATCAGGATCGGTATGAGCACGCCATCTCAACAGTTGCTCGACCAAACCGGGCCTGGCTTCGAGAGCAGCTCTCAGACAGTCCTCATCTGCGTGCCACACTTTCTCCGGACTGCCAAGCCGTTCGACGAGGTGAAAGAAGAAACGACTTCCTATCCCAGGGGTACAGCTGAGAGCGATCCAGTACTTGAGCTCGCACACAACTATCCCCCCTTCACAATGTTGCTATCACTAAAGTCGAACTGCACGCTTAATTCTGTTCAACACACCGCCGCGTAGTCCTGTCAACCGGGAAGAATTCATCCACCTGTCAAACGCGTTAACCCGGTTGAGCACATGCCGGCCAAACAAAATCATTCCTTCTCGGCGCAGGGCACCCGGAGTGCCGGTGCGAATCAACCATGTAAGACAGGATCTGTCCCGGTCACTCGTTCGCAGATAAGGGGGAGCCGCCAGATGGACCTTTGCCGCGAGCATTCCTCGACCGCGCTTGCGCGCCTGGGAGAGAGAATCTGCGTCGAATGGTTGCTGTCGCAAGGCTATGAAATCCTGCATACAAACTACCGCTGCCGGCTAGGTGAAGTCGACATCATTGCTAAAAAAGGCGGGTCAATAGCGTTTGTCGAGGTAAAGACCAGATCGGGTCCACACTTGGGCGCCCCAGAAGAGGCTGTTACTCCCGCCAAACAACTGCGCATACGCCGCACCGCTCGGCATTACTTGTCAACTGAAGCCACGCGCAATCACTGTCGCAGCGCTCAACCGCGTTTCGACGTTGCCGCCGTAATCGTCGATGTAAAAAAGCGACAAGCCCTTGTTCGTTGGATAAAGAACGCGTTTTGAGTGAGTTATGGAGTAGGAGGCATCGACGTGATCTCGGTCATTTACTCTGCTGCCATAATCGGAGTGGATGCCAAGCTGGTCGAAGTGCAAGTGGATGTCGCCAGGGGATTGCCCGGCCTGGATATAGTCGGTCTTCCCGGCGCGTCGATACGAGAATCTAAGCAACGGGTCAGATCAGCCCTTCGCAGCGCCGGCCTTAACTTTCCCCTTGCTCGCATTACGGTCAATCTGGCGCCTGCAGGGATTCGCAAGGAAGGCAGTTCTTTCGACTTGCCGATTGCCCTGGCGATAGCAATGGCGTCGTCTCAACTTCCGTGTCCACATGAAGAGACCTGGATAGCAGTAGGCGAGCTAGGGCTGGATGCAAGCATTCGAGCTGTCAACGGTGTGCTGTCCATAGCAGAGATGGCCAAGTCAATGGAGGGATGCCGTCTCTTGATACCCAAAGGAAACTTCGACGAAGCCAACATCGTCCCTGGGCTGAAGGTAACTGCAGCGGACAATCTTGTCGAATTGCTCGAACGTCTACGGCGGTCAGATCACGTTATCACCAGCGGCAGTCCGGCAAAGCCTCGTACAGACGGCGTTACCGACCGTGCCGGCTCGGCCGCAAGCGGACTCAGTCAACCCGGCACGGGGCAAGACCTCAAGTATGTAGTCGGTCTAGATGTTGGGCGGCGAGCGCTCGAGATTGCGGCGTCCGGTGGCCATAACCTTCTAATGATCGGTCCACCGGGCTCCGGCAAGAGCATGCTAGCGTCTTGCATTCCCGGGATTCTCCCGCCGCTGACTCTCGCCGAGGCTATCGAGACGACCAAGATCCACAGCATAGCCGGAATTCTCGAGCGTTCGAGGCCGCTGCTCGAGGCCCGGCCGTTCCGGGCACCCCACCACAGCACGACTCTTGTCGGGCTTATCGGCGGCGGAAATCCCACTAGGCCGGGAGAGATCAGCCTAGCGCACAACGGCGTTCTGTACTTGGATGAACTCGGCGAGTTCAAAAGGGAGGTCATCAATGCCCTTCGAGAACCCTTGGATTCCGGAAGAATAGTCATAAACAAACACCTGAATAGCGTAGTATACCCGTGCCGCGTATTGCTGGTCGCCAGTATGAATCCATGCCCCTGCGGGTACTATGGTTCGCCCGACAGGGAATGTCGCTGCACCGAGCGGGAAATCCGCTTGTACAGGTCTGTACTGTCCGGTCCGATCTTGGACCGCATGGACATGACAATCAACGTTCTTCCGGAGCCTTCGGAGCGTCTTGCTCGCGAAGCCGTTCAAGGGGCAGCAGAAGACTCGCAGACCGTGCGATCGCGTGTCTGCCGAGTAAGGGAGATTCAACTTCATCGATTTGCAGCAAGCGGCAGTTCGATTTCGCTCAATGCTCAGATGAGCTCAGAGGAAATCCGAGTTCATTGCAAAACCACTCCCGAGGCGGAACGCCTCCTGATCGAAGGAGGCAAGAGACTGGCTTTAACCGGTAGAGGGATGATACGGTGCCTTAAGGTTGCACGTACCATAGCTGACATGGAAGGTGAATCTCAAATCCAGATGCGCCATGTGGCAGAAGCCCTTCAGTTCCGGCAAGTGCGATAGCAGCTCGGCCAGAGCCTTGAGTCTCTTATGCGTCTCTGAACAAGCGGAAGGTCCTCCGATGAACCGGACACGGGCCGTAGTTCGCCAATGCGCGGTAGTGAGCTTGCGTCGGGTATCCTTTGTTGCTAATGAAACCATACTGGGGATACACCCTGTGGATCGATTCCATGATCGAGTCTCGCACAACTTTTGCCACAATGGAAGCCGCAGCGACAGATAGGACCTGAGAGTCTCCTTTGACAACGCACAGCGTGCGACAAGGCAATTCCGGGTCGCTGTTGCCGTCGACAACCGCGAGATGCGGCATACGCCTCAAACCGGAAACTGCCCTTCGCATCGCGATGTGCGTCGCTCTGAGAATGTCGGTTTGGTCGATCTCTGTGGACGTCGCTATGCCGATCGAGACCTCTTCAGCAGTCGAGGCAATAGTCAGAAATAAGGACTCCCTACGTTCAGGGGTCAGGCGTTTCGAATCGTCAATGCCGATCAGATTGTCCAGGAAGTGCTCATCTAAGTCCGGAGGCAGTATTACAGCGGCAGCAACTACCGGACCTGCCAGCGGGCCCCTACCCGCCTCGTCTACGCCCGCGAGACAACTGCTTGTATCTCCTCGAATCTCACGCTCCGCTTGCACCATCATGTGCAAATGCCGCCTCGCCTCATCCACATTCCGAACAGATAAGGCAAAAGGCGGTTTTCTCGAGCCCACTATTGATACAACCTCGGCCAGCGTCAACCGTTGCAGCGAGTCCATACTGCTATACCTTCCGCTAGCGCTGTCTGACGCACAGCTCATGACCAACCTCCCGGGCGTTCGAGAGAGATCTGGCCTATCCTGCCCGAGCGAAAATCTTTCAGTATCAGCTCGGCCGCACGCCGAGTGTCAACTCGACCTCCGGATTGCAAACACCCTCGGCCTCGGCCGATGAGATCCATCACCAAATCAGTGTCACCGGGCACGCGTTCAACGCCGCAGTACTTGGCGAGCGCATCAGGGTAGTGGCCGATCAAGAACTCAACGAGCCACCGGCTCAATGCTTCTGCATCAGTCAGCCGATCGTCCACAGCCGAGGTAACCGCCAGTTTGATAGCTACTTCCTGGTCGTCAAACTTCGGCCACAGCAAGCCGGGTGTGTCCAAGAGATGAAGCGATCTCCCCACAGAGACCCACTGCTGACCTCTGGTTACCCCCGGCCTGTCGCCGGTTCGGGTCGCCTTGCGGCCTGCCAGCCTATTAATGAAAGTAGACTTTCCTACATTGGGCACGCCAACTACAAGCATCCGAGCCGGTCGCGGACGTCTGCCGCGGGCAATCATCTTATCGGAAATCTCTGCCGCAACCGATGCGGCTAGCCGCTTGACATCCTCTAATCCCTTTCCGGAGATCGCCTCAACCGGAACCGCGTGAGCCTCTGAACTAGAAAGGGCGTTAACCCAAGCCTGGGTAATGCTTGGGTCGCTGAGGTCTGCTTTATTTAACACTATAATGCGGGACTTGCTTCCGATCAGGCCTGGGAGGTCAGGGTTGCTGCTGGACTCAGGTATCCTGGCATCCCGCAGCTCAACTACGATGTCGATGATCTGAAGTTTCTCGCGTATCTCCCTCTTGGCCTTGGCCATGTGGCCCGGGTACCATTGAATCATCGCCCCACCCTGCTGTCACTCAGCGAAAGGATCGACGAAACCTGCACTGTCTACGATTGACAGTCTTGTCAAGGGCCAGTATCGAACAAAAGCCTCGCCAACAATGTACTCATACGGAACGAACCCTACGGATGGCTCCCTGCTATCCTGAGAGTGGTTGCGGTTGTCTCCAAGCACAAATACGGTGTTCTTCGGGACCACCCTCTCAGGGTAAGTGCCGCGCATGGGTTCATTGATGTAGGGTTCATCGAGGGGCACGCCGTTTACGTAGACAACGCCACCTGAGACTGCAACCCGATCGCCGGGAATGCCGATCACCCTCTTGATGAAGTTTCTGCTCGGATCGGCCGGGTAGCGAAAGACTATGATCTCGCCCCTTTGCGGTTCTCTGAATCGATAAATGAACTTGTTTACAAAAAGTCTATCCCGGTCGCTGAGCGTTGGGTACATCGAACTACCTTCGACAACGAATGACTGCATGACGAAGGTAATTATAAAGAAGGAAAGAACAGCCGCTATCGCTATAGCCTGCACGAACTCCCAAACCTCAGATTTCCACGACACCCTACCAACCTCCGAACCCGAAAAAGAGGCCCACTCGGAGCCCCATTTCCTTAAGGAGCAGTGCTATTGACACTCGTCAGTGCAACTGCTTCTCTTCTATCCTAGAAGCTTTGCCAACTCGATCCCTGAGGTAATAGAGTCTCGCACGGCGCACGCGGCCTCTGCGTACGATCTCAATTCTCTCAATCCGGGGCGAGTGAACTGGGAAAGTGCGCTCAACACCTATTCCTTGTGAGACCTTTCGCACTGTGAAAGTCTCTCTAAGACCGCCGCCACGTCTGCGGATAACTATACCTTCAAAGACCTGAATTCTCTCTCGCTCACCCTCGATAACTTTGAGGTGAACTCTCACACTGTCGCCCGGTCTGAAGTCCGGTATATCAGTGCGCATCTGTTCCTTGTCTATCGTATCAATGACATCCATAGGTCTTCCCTCCTTCCTCGATGCGGTCGCTGCTGTGGCAATGAAGATTCGCCTACCTAAAGCTGCCTCGTTTTCAACAGACACCATTATACCACAGCACATAATGACTGACAATGCAAGCCTGCTAGTAAGGCTCTATCCTTTCTCGATCTCCTCACGAACGATTTCTCTGAGCAACTCCCGGTCCTCACCTGTCAAATCCGCAGTCTTAAGCAGATCCGGACGACACTGCAGAGTTCGCCTAAGCGACTCTTTGCGTCGCCACCTGCTTATCATGGCATGGTTGCCGCTGATCAACACATCCGGAACTGACATGCCGCGAAACTCTCTAGGCCTCGTGTAATGTGGATGCTCAAGAAGCCCAGTGTAGAATGAATCATTCTCATAGGACTCCCGTTCCTTGACCACACCCGGAATCATTCTTGAGACGGCATCAACCAACACCATGGCAGGCAGCTCGCCGCCGGTCAGAACATAGTCGCCGATCGAAATCTCGTGAGTGATCAAGTCGTATCGAACTCGCTCGTCAATCCCCTCGTAATGTCCGCACACAATCACCAGCCGCCAGTAACCTGCCAAGTAGCGCACCAGCTGCTGGTTAAGAGGCACGCCCTGAGGAGTCATCAGTACTATAGGGCACCTAAAACGCCTTCCAGACTTCGTCACACTAAGTCTGCTGTGCGTAGGTCTTGAACAATCTTGCCACCGGCTAGCTTCAAGCTCGGTGACCTCCTCACTGCCTGCGCAAGTTTCGATGGCCGCAAACAGTGGTTCTGGTTTCATAACCATGCCTGCACCGCCACCGAACGGGTAGTCATCCACAGTCCGGTGCTTGTCTGTGGCAAACGCCCGGATATCGTGGAGCCGGATATCGATGATTCCCCGGTCAACCGCCCTCCCGATAATACTCTCGGAAAAGGGCCCCTGAAACATCGCGGGAAAAATCGTCAAAATGTCAATTCGCATGAACCCACCCCTGCGAAGGCAGTTGGCATCGTCATCACATTCCGTCAAGCCACTCAATAACAACCCTCTTCTCCTCGAGATCAATCTCCTTGATCAAGGCTTTGACTGCAGGCACGTAGTGAACACCGGTAGGACCTTCGACCACATAGACGTCGTTGGCACCCGTTTGGAAAACTTCTGTGACTTTCCCAACCCGCGAGCCGTCTGTCTTATAGCAGTCCATACCGATCAACTCGTAGACGAAGTAGTGGTCAGGCGGCAACTCGACGCGCTCGCTCTCCGGAATCATCACCAAGTGATTGCGCAGCTTTTCCGCCTCATTTCGACTGTCTACGCCGGCCAAGCCCAAAAGCACGACCTTCCCATGAATCGATGCCCTGGTAACCGGAAACCGTTGATTCTTCTCGGGTGTGCCCACAAACACACGTTTGAGTTCGAAGAACCGTTCTGGGAAGTCGGTTAGAGGCAGTACTCGCACATCACCCCGTATGCCGTGGGGTTTAAGGATCCGTCCGATGGTAAGTAGGTCTCCATCCACCGTCGTCACTACTCCCTGCACATTCGCGAGTAGTTCAAACCTGCAAAGCGCCTGCGCACCTGTAACCGGCTAGCAAATCTCTACAGAGACCTTCTTGCGCTGCTTCGTTGCAGCGGCCTTGACTACGGATCTGATCGCTCGAGCAACTCTGCCCTGCTTGCCGATGACTTTGCCCATGTCCGACGGCGAAACGTGCAGCTGGTAAGTAATCACACCGTCACCATGATCGATCTCCGTCACCGTGACTTCGTCAGGATGTTCAACTAACGACCTAGCGATAAACTCCAGAAGCTCCTTCAAGGCCCGCAACCCCCATTCGGTCAATCAGTCCTAGTCAGTCTGCTGAACCTTCTCCTTTCTAGCCTCCTCATACTTTTCCAAAACGCCCGTCCGTTTGAGAAGCGCCTTAGCGGTATCCGACGGCTTTGCCCCGTTCAGAAGCCAGTACAACGCTCGTTCCTCATTGACATGAACAGTCGCAGGTTCCGTAGTGGGGTTGTAGTAGCCCAAAAGCTCAATGAATCTTCCGTCGCGAGGCGATCTAGAATCTGCAACTACCAACCTATAAAAAGGCTGATTTTTCGCTCCTGTCCGAGTAAGTCTGATTCTCACAGCCATTTCAAACACCTCCACACAGATTCAACAATGGCTTCACTCGCCACTGCAGTTAGCTCAGCGCACTATCTGATAGGCAATCCGAAACCTCTTCCTCGCCTGGGCGTTGTCCTGCCGTCGCCAAACTGCTTCAGCAGCTTGCGCATTTGAAAGAACTGCTTCAAGAGCGCGTTGACTTCCTGCACAGTTGTTCCACTGCCATTCGCTATGCGGCGTCGCCTGCTCCCGTTGATAATCTCCGGGTGTAGGCGTTCCTCCTTAGTCATCGAGTTCACAATCGCCTCAATCCTGGTTAGCTGCTTCTCGTCAACAGTCAAGCCTTGGAGCATCTTCTTGCTGCCTAGGCCAGGTATCATTGACAATATCTGGTCAATCGGCCCGATCTTTCTCATCTGAGACAGCTGGTCCATGAAATCCTCGAATGTAAACTCAGCCCGCCTCAGTTTTTCCTCCATCTTTCGGGCCGTTTCGCGATCCATGACGGCTTCAGCTTTCTCGATAAGGGTCAGAACGTCACCCATTCCGAGTATCCGGGACGCCATGCGCTCCGGATGAAAAGGCTCTAGCGCATCAAGCTTCTCACCTACACCGGCAAACTTGATCGGACAGCCGGTCACCGAGCGAATAGACAGCGCAGCACCGCCTCTAGCATCTCCATCGAGTTTTGTCAGAATGACGCCGGTAACCCCTAGGCGCTCGGAAAACGCCTTAGCCACATTTACCGCGTCCTGACCTGTCATTGCGTCCGCAACCAAGAGGATCTCATGGGGATTGACTGCGTCCTTGATCCGCTCGAGTTCCGCCATTAGCTCGTCATCAATATGCAATCGCCCGGCAGTATCGATGAGGACCACGTCGCGGCCTCTTGACGAAGCATGAGCTACAGCAGCCTTGGCAATGGCTACCGGACTTTGGTCGACGCCCATCGTGAAAACCGGAATGTCGATAGCCTCACCAAGCACTCTAAGCTGATCTACTGCAGCCGGCCTGTAGACATCGGCTGCAACCATCAGCGGAGAGTGGCCCTGAGCCTTAAGAATCCTGGCCAGCTTAGCGCACACGGTAGTCTTACCGGCCCCCTGAAGACCCACAAGCATGACGACTGTCGGCGGTTTTGGAGCCAGAATGATCTTGGACTGCGTGCCGCCCATCAAGTCAGTCAGCTCTCTGTGGACAAGTTTGATGACCTGCTGGCCGGGAGTGAGGCTTCCGAGTACCTCCTGTCCGATGGCTTTCTCCTTAACCGACTGTATAAACTGACGCACCACTTTAAAGTTAACGTCAGCCTCTAGAAGTGCAATCCTCACCTCGCGCAGAACCTCATCGACATCTTTTTCTGTAAGCTTGCCCTTGCTTCTCAGCTTGCGCAGAGCATCTTGAAGCCTCTGCGACAGATTTTCAAAAATCATGCCGGCAAACTCCCCTCAGTCGCGGCGGACGGTCGCTCCAGACTGGAGCAAGTCAACCGCACAGCTGATATCCGCTTTAAGCCGGTCGATCAGAACCACGATCTCCTCAGCCGAATCGCCAAGCTGGCAACGAACCCGGGTCTCCAGCTCTTCACATCTGACGCCGGCTTCGTGAAGTGACCTCAAGACGGCCTGGATCCTCTCCAGCAAGCCTAATGCAGCCTCGACTCTTTCAAGGTAGGACTCTCCACGAGCAAGAGTGTCGTGCACGGATTGCCGCGAGACTCCGTACTGCTCCGAAATCTCGCCAAGCGAGAGATCCCGCAAATAATGCAGATCGAAGAACTCTCTTTGCCGCGGCGTGAGCAGTCCCCCATAGAGATCAAACAGCGCCGCAGCCCTGAGCATCCTGTCTAGCGCTTGGTCTGGCACAATGAAATCCCTCGCCGATAACTTAGACAGCGCACTGTCAAGCGAATCCACTTTACACAACAAGTATAGTAATGTTCGGGAGAAGTGTCAAGATGAGAACAATGCCTCGACGAATAGCCGCGGATCGAACTCCCTCAGATCTTCTATTGACTCGCCCACCCCAATGAGTTTTACAGGTATGCCGAGCTCTTTGCCGATTGACACCACAATTCCGCCTTTAGCAGTGCCGTCTAACTTGGTGAGCACGATGCCCGTGACGTCGACCGCATCCTTAAACAACCTTGCTTGAGAAATGCCGTTCTGTCCGGTAGTTGCGTCGATCACGAGAAGAACCTCGTGCGGAGCTCCTTCGATAGCGCGGCCTACTACTCGCTTGATTTTTTTGAGCTCTTCCATAAGATTGGTCTTTGTATGAAGCCTGCCGGCGGTGTCGACAAGCAGGCAGTCAACTCCTCTGGACTTCGCGGCAGCGACTGCGTCGTAAACCACAGCTGCGGGGTCGGAACCCTGCTGTTGTCTGACGATCTCTACCTCAGCTCTCCTGGCCCAGACCTCCAACTGTTCAATTGCAGCCGCGCGAAAGGTATCCGCAGCTGCAATCATCACCTTACTCCCTCGCGACCGCAACATCGCGGCAAGCTTACCTACAGTGGTTGTCTTTCCGGTTCCATTGACGCCGACAACCATGATCACCGTCACTGTGTTCTGCCCAACGTTTAGAGGCACTGGGTGCTCACCGACAAGTGAAATCAGTTCTTGTTTCAGCAATCCCTTGACCTCGTCAGGGTTGGTCAACCGTTCGCTGTGAACCCGTTTTCTAAGATTCTCAACTATCTCGGTGGCAACACTCACTCCCAGGTCTGCCTCTATGAGCAGTTCCTCCAACTCATCGAAAAAGGCTTCGTCGACCGTCTTTGCCCCTTTGAGAATGCCCTCAAGGCGGCCAACAAGACCTTCCCGAGTCCTGCGAAGCCCGTGCTTAAGCTTATCTAAGAAACTCGCCCTGTCATTCATTGAGATCTCGCAGCCTCCTGTAGTTGTCGCTTCTTTCAGTCCTCCAGCTTGACGGAAACCACTTTGGAAACTCCCGACTCCTCCATAATGACTCCGTAGAGAGCGTCTGCAGCCTCCATGGTTCCTCTCCTGTGCGTAACGACTAAGAACTGAGTTGTCTGAGACAGTTCTCTGAGAACTTTGCTAAACTTGGAGACGTTAGCTTCATCTAAAGCTGCATCTATTTCATCTAACACCGCAAATGGGCTTGGATTGGCCTTCATCATAGCAAATACGAGAGCGATTGCAGTGAGCGCTCGTTCACCTCCTGACAGTAGTGACAAGCTCTGAAGCCTTTTTCCAGGAGGTTCAGCGTAAATCTCGATGCCGGTGGACAGAAGGTCATCAGGGTTGTCGAGCACGAGTTGTGCGCGTCCACCGTCAAAGAGCCTCACAAACATCTCCCTGAAATACTCGTTTACTATTTCAAAGGTCTGCTTGAATCGCCGCTTCATTTCTTCGTCGATCTCAGCAATCACGTCATTGAGGGTCTTCTTCGCATTGACCAAGTCATCGCGTTGGCTACAGAGAAACCTGTAGCGCTCTTCTGCCTCCTCAAACTCTTCTACCGCTGCTGTGTTGACCGGGCCAAGCTCCCGTATGCTCTGCTTGAGAGACTCGATAGCCGACAGCGCACTTGCCTCATCCATTCCCAGATCCCGAATCTGCAGGAGCTCCGGCTCCATCATATACTCTTCCCGCAGCCTTGAGGCAATTGCAGACAGGTTCTCTGACACCCTTGCAATCTCCACTTCGCGGCTCGAGATCTCTTTGGCAAGGCCGTTAAGCTCGCGTCTCGCTTCTCTTACCGCCAGCTCATGTTCTGCAATCCTCGACGAAGCATCGAGCCGCTCCTGTTTAAGCCTTTTCAACTCTTCCTCTAGACAGGCTTTTCGCGATTCGAGTTGCTCTCGATCTCTGACCGCGGCTTGAATCTCCGCATGCGCATCTTCCATCGCCTTTTGACTCTGCAAGCCGCGGCTAGCGAGTTCGGACAGACGCAACCGCACCGCGGCAATTTCTCCATCTAGCCGCTGTATTGTGGCTCGCTGGGCTCTCACAGCCTCCTCATTCTTGCCCAGATCTACCCGCAAATTCGTGATCCTCTCATTGATCGTATCTCTGCTCGACTGTCCGACTCTAAGCGAAGCCTGCTTCTGCCCCAGCTCTTCTTCAAGTCTTTTCTCTGACTCCTGCAACTCCTCAAGCCGTCTGGTCAGCTCCGATACCTGTTGACGGTAACGATTTAGGCTCTGCTCCAATTCCGCCCGCTCATCTAGGGTCAACTTCTCCTCGAGTTCCAGGCGATCGATATCCTTTTTCAACGACTGAAGCTTGCCCGTGAGTTCCGCGATTAACAGGTCGGCGTTCTTGAGTTCCGCACCTAAGGAATCAATGTCGACTTCTATGCCTGTTCGTCGCTTCTCAGATTCTTCCAGCAGGCGTTCAAGGTCAATTAGCTCTCTGCGCATTTGATCCACTCGTCCGGTCAGCTGCTCGATTTGGGCCCTTCTGGTGAGTATACCTCGGTCTCGAGATTCCCGGCTTCCACCGGTAATCGACCCACCCTGACTGATGATATCTCCGTCCAAAGTCACTATCCTCGCGCTGCCATTCAGTTTGCGTGCGAGCGCCACGGCTGCGTCCAGATCGACGGCTATCACGGTCCGTCCTAGAAGGTGGTCAACTGCAAGTCGAGCGCCTTCCTTGGATACTTCTACCAACGATGATGCCAGTCCGACCACGCCCGGGCAAGACCTAACGCTTTCCTGCAGGTGGGCCGTTGGTGGAACCCTAAGCAGGTCTAGCGGGAGAAAAGTGGCGCGGCCTCGGTTCTTATCCTTTAAGAACTGAATGCACTCTCTAGCGATTGCATCTGTTTCGACAACTATATCCTGCAGGGCAGATCCAAGAGCTGCCTCAATTGCCGGGACATACTTAGGTGCGACCCTAATTAGGTCTGCCACTACGCCGAGCATGCCGGGGCGACCGCCGAATCCTTCTAACACGGCTCTCACGCCTTCAAAAAAGCCTTCATGAGCCTTGTCCAACTCTTTGAGAGCCAGTAGGCGCGACTCTTCGCGGCCTAGGTTGCGGCGCTTAACATCGACTGCTCGCGCGAGTTCCGCGAGCTCTTTGTCGGCAGCCGATTTCATTGTCTCCAGTTGCTCTAGTCTGCGCCGGACTCCTTGACGACCAGATAGTGCTTGTTCAAGCTGTCGCTGTATTGAATCAGCCTCAGCGAGGGCGTCTTTCCGGGCAGCACGAATCTGCTCGAGTCTCTCGTCTAGCTTCGTTAAGTTGCGCATTCCGGTTTCAAGGCGGGCTCTCGAGTCACTGAGGGCATTGCGGCAGTCGGCCAATTCGCTGGCAACACCCACTATCTCTCCCTTGAGGTTCTCAATAGCCTGCTCGAGCGCTGCTGCGCCGGTCAAGAACTCAGCTAGCTCATTCTCTGAAGCCCGCAACTCTGCTGCAACGACCGATACCTTTGCAATCAAATTTGCCAACTTCTGCTGCTCCTGCGCCAAATGCGCCTGCAACTGACCCAGTTGGCTCTCGCACTCCTGACGCTCTTTGGCAAGCCGCGCTTTCTCCTGACCCAAAAGTCTAATGCGTTCTCTTGCAACTGCTTGCCTGCCCTCGCACCTTTCCACTGAGGCTACGATCTCCGTCAGCTGAGCATTGATAGATTCCAGCTTGGCATCTATTGCCGAGATCGCACTGCGCGTCTGCGACAGTTCAACTTCAGTTGCGCTCACGCGGTCCGATGCTGCTGCATACTTAGACCGGAGCTCGGTGATCTCTAACGATATCGCTTCTAGCCGGTTTTTTCCTGCAATGTATCTGTTGCCGAGAAGGCCGGTTTCCAGATCCGCGAGCCGGTCACGCAACCGAAGATACTTTCTTGCCTGATCCGCCTGGCGTCGCAGGGTCTCAACCCTGACGCTGAGTTCATTGATCAAATCCCAGACTCTGACGATGTTGCGTTCTACGTCGTCAAGCTTTGCCAAAGCCTCCTGCTTTCTCGCCTTGCACTTGGCAACTCCGGCGGTTTCATCGAAAAACGCTCTACGTTCGTCTGAACTGGCGCTTAATATCGCATCTACCCTTCCCTGCTCAACAATTGCATACGAGTTGCGACCGAGGCCTGTGTCTAAAAACAGATCGCGGATATCTTTTAGCCTGCAAACCGCGTTGTTCAGCAGGTACTCGCTCTCTCCGGACCTATACATCCTGCGGCTGATCACAATCTCGTCGCAGTCAATGGGCGCCCGCCTATCCGAATTGTCGAGCACTAACGTAACTTCTGCAGCGCCGAGTGCGCGCCTACAATCCGATCCGTTGAATATGACATCCTCCATCCTGCTTCCCCGGAGAACCCTCGGGTTGTGCTCGCCGAGAACCCATCGGATGGCGTCCGATATGTTGCTTTTGCCGCTCCCGTTCGGTCCGACAATTGCGGTTATCCCCTTCAAAAAGTCCAGGCGAACATGGTCAGGGAACGACTTGAATCCGGTCATCTCGAGGCGCCTTAAGTACAATAGAAAACCACTCCTGCCTGTCGCTGATGATTTGGCTAGCACGAGGCTCGTCATGTCTTCTGCGCAGACACTAGGGAATCCTTCTCTACGGCAGGGTGGCCTGCGAGTTCGCCGCACAACTTAGATCTTCAATTGCAGGTACAAGTCCTTTCTCTTGCGCACCTTCTCAGGGATCTTAGGACTTAGCAGGGATCCATAGCGGGAGACAATTCGTTCTAGTTTGAACTTAGCCCTAGTCCTGGCGTTGTCGATCGACTTGGCCGACACTCCTATTTCCTCCTCAATCTCGGACGCTGCATAGCCGTTGATAATCCTGGTTACAACCTCGTATTCCAGGATCGACAAGTGATTCCGAAGGAGTTTTTCAATAGCTTCGTCGACCCACGCCTCCTGCACCCATTCTTCTGGATCATCTGTGGTTCCCGCAATCAGATCCATTACCGTCCGAGTTTCGTCATGGTCCACGTATGAGTGAAGGGAAATCGCCTCGTTCAACGTCCTGTTTTTGCTGTTTCTGGCCTGCCTAATGCAGTTATATATCTTTCGGATGATGCAGAGGTACGCGAACGAGCTGAACTTTATATTGTGATTCTCTCCATCGTACTCTTCTATCGCGCCTAACAACCCAATGAGCCCTTCCTGAATGAGATCCTCGTAGTCGAGATACCTGCCATAACTGCTGCGGACCAGACACTTTACCATTGGAGTGTATTTGGCAATGAGCTGCTCTTTAGCTTCTTCATCATTCTGCCTTGCTCTGCGAATCAGCTCCAAATCCTGCTGGTGATTGGTATCACTCATACGCTCGCCCCCGAAGAACATTCTCTACCTGTCCACTAGAATATATATTTGGTATGGGCTAGCAATATGACGAAATCAATGGGCAAGCGCATTCATCAAGACTAACTGGGTTATCAGAGCTGCTGTTCAACCATAAAAAAAGAAAACAGTGAAGCGGAACTCTACTAGTTAACCAACACCGCTCCACTGCAGCACCGATTCCCGAACACCACAGCCTTAAGAGCCGGCTTCCAACAGGCCTAATCGTATCAGCGCAGCCTTTGCAGCCATTTGGGACGCATCCTTCTTGCTTTTGCCGCTACCTCTACCTAGAACCCTTCCTTGGTGAATCACTTCTATTACAAATACGCGCTCGTGATCCGGGCCCCAAGCCTCGACAACGCGATATTTTGGACTCGGAGACCCGTCTCTCTGAAGATACTCCTGCAGCACTTCCTTGTAGTTGGATTCGACCGCCTCTTTATCCGCCGCGTTAATCGCAGCACCAAGAGCCCTGAAAATCAGCTTTTTGGATTCCTCGAGTCCACAACTCAAGTACACAGCCCCAAACACAGCCTCCAGAGCATCTGCAAGAACAGAGTCCCGGTTCCGTTCACCGGTCTTTTCTGCTCCCTTACCCAACAAAAGCCATTTATCGAGTTGAAAGTGCCGGGCTGCTTCAGCCAGAGCCTTATCGCTAACCACATATGCACGCATTTTTGAAAGACGCCCTTCATCTTCATCAGGGAATCGTCTCATCAGTTCGTCACTGATAACCAGCTTCAGCACAGCGTCGCCCAGGAACTCTAGGCGCTCGTTGTCATTCAGGCCCGGCTCTCTTCGCTCCCTTGCGTACGAGCTATGAGTCAAAGCTTGCCTCAGCAGATCGGTCTTCAGCGAGCCGCAACCAATCAGTTCTGCAAGTTCGTTCAACGCGGAGTCGCTCAAGCAACTGTCCATGGATCACACTACCTGGCGAAAGGCCAACACCGAATTATGCCCACCGAAACCGAAAGAGTTTGAAATAGCTGCTCTTACCTGCACCCTGATCGCACGGTTAGGCACGTAGTCGAGATCACACTCGGGATCGGGCTCTACGTAGTTAATGGTGGGAGGGATTATTTGCTCCTTAATAGTCAACACAGTAGCGGCAGCCTCTGCAGCACCGGCGGCTCCTAGCATGTGGCCGAGTACTGACTTATTCGAGCTCACCTTAAGCTTGTATGCATGATCGCCAAAAGCCAGCTTTATGGCCAAAGTCTCAGCCTTGTCTCCGAGAGGAGTCGAGGTGCCGTGAGCATTGACATAGTCAACGTCCTCCGGCCGAAGTCCGGACATAGCTAATGCTTTGCGAATAGCGGCAGCAGCCCCCTGACCGCTGGGGTCAGGTGCTACAATATGGTAGGCATCAGCAGTCATTCCGACTCCGCATAGCTCTGCGTATATTTCAGCACCTCTCGCCCTGGCGTGCTCGAGCGTTTCAAGGATCAGGATTGCCGCTCCTTCGCTCATGACAAACCCATCGCGTCTCTTGTCAAACGGGCAACTGGCCTCTTCGGGCACATCATTGCGAGTTGAAAGCGCCCGATTTGCGCAGAATCCTGCAACTGCGAGCGGAACTATTGACGCTTCACTGCCACCAGCAATTGCAACGTCCGCGTCGCCCGACTTTATGATTCTCACAGCTTCACCTATTGCGTGGCTCGACGTGGCACAGGCGGTTACAACCGATAAGTTAGGCCCCTTAGCTCCAAACAAAATGCTTATCTGTCCGGCAGCAATGTTGGAAATCATCATCGGTATAAACGTAGGGCTAATCCGCCTCGGGCCGAAAGAGCACAGTTTCTCAAATTCTGTAACATACGTCTCTATGCCGCCAATGCCTGATCCGGCGACCACAGCAACCCTGTACGGATCCTCCGAACTCATGTCTAGCTTTGCGTCTTCAATCGCCATTCTGGCTGCAGCCACTGCGAACTGCGTGAACCGATCCATCCTGCGCGCATCGCGCTTGTCTATAAACTTCTCGGGTTCAAAATCCTGCACTTCTCCTGCTATCTTGGTAGGATAATCGCTCGTGTCAAATCTGGTGATCCGGCGTATTCCTGAAACTCCATTTACCAAGTTATTCCAAAAAGCTTCCTTGCCGATGCCTATCGGAGTAATGACACCTATCCCGGTGACCACGATTCTGACTGAGTCGTCTCGAGGCTCCAGCATCTGAGATACTGCAGCGATATTGGACACTTCTGATACACCCTTTCCCTGCCGTGTCCTTAAAAGGGCCCAACGAACGCGCTGGGCCCTTATGCGATTTGGACACCAAGCTACCGGCTGGCGATGTACCTCACTGCGTCGCCGACAGTCTTGATAGTGTCGAGATCTGCCTCCTCAATAGTAATGTCGAACTCGCGCTCTATATCGTCCACCAGTTCCATGACGTCTAGCGAATCAGCTCCTAGATCGTCTTGAAAGGACGCCTCCATGGTCACCTCGTCCTCGTCGACGTCTAGCTTGTCGACAACGAGTTGCCTAACCTTTTCAAAGATCTCGCTTTCGGTCACGAAGCTCACCTCCTTTCACATGACCATGCCGCCGTCGACACAGATGACTTGCCCCGTAATATAACTAGACTCGTCACTGGCCAAGAACAGTGCGGCATTTGCTACGTCTTCAGGAGTGCCGGCTCTGCCCAGGGGAATCCGGCTCATGAACGCCTGTCGAACCGACTCGGGGAGATCCTCAGTCATCTTGGTCTCGATGAATCCCGGTGCGATCGCGTTAACAGTAATGTTGCGACCGGCCATCTCTCGGGCGAGGGACTTAGTAAGGCCGATCACTCCTGCCTTCGAGGCCGCGTAGTTCGCCTGGCCAGCATTGCCTATAAGGCCTACTACCGACGCTATATTGATTATCCGTCCGGACCGCTGTCTGAGCATGGTCTTAGCAACAGCCTTTGTGCAGTTGAATGCTCCTTTGAGATTCACTGCAATCACTACGTCCCAATCACTCTCACTCATCCGGAGGAGCAGGCGGTCCCGGGTTATGCCTGCATTATTCACAAGAATATCGATTCTGCCAAATCTATTGAGTGCATGGGAAGCTAAGAGTTCGGCATCTTCAGTCTGTGCGACGTCACACTTGACGGCCTCTGCACCAACTCCGAGCTTTTCCAGCTCGGCAGCAGCCAGGCGCGCAGCCTCGAGATCGAGGTCCCCAACTACCACAGCAGCACCTTCAGACGCAAACCGCCGAGCGATTGCTAATCCGATCCCGCGCGAACCTCCGGTCACTATTGCCACTTTGTTTGCCAACCTCATTGCTATTCCTCCTTAACGAATTGGAGCAGCTCGAGGACGTCTTTTCCGGTCTCTACTGCGAACACCGGGATATCCTTGTCGATGCGTCTGATCAAACCGGAGACAACCCTGCCGGGCCCGAGTTCTACGAACGCATCTATGCCATCTGACAAGAGTGTCCTTACGCATTTCTCAAACAATACCGGGGATGTAAGTTGTTTGAGGAGAAGCTGCCTGATCTCAGGCCCAGAATGAACGGCGGTGCCAGTCACATTGCTGATAAACCGAACCTGCGCATCCTGTATCGAAACTGCGTCAAGGTAAGGTTTGAAAAGGCGTGCCGAAGCTTCCATCAAGGGACTGTGGAATGCGCCACTGACATTGAGCATAACTGTGCGCTTAGCGCCCAAGCGGCATGCCTCTTCTGCGGCAACCTGCACAGCCTCTCGATGTCCTGATATCACTATCTGGCCCGGGCAGTTAACATTCGCCGGCACCACCGTCCCGTGCCTCGACGCCCGGCCGCACGCCTCCTCAACCAGCGCCAAATCTAGCCCAAGGATTGCACACATAGCACCCGAAGCGTCAGAAGCACTCTCCATCAGCTCACCCCTCTTGCGAACCAGTATGACCGCGTCCTCGAAGCTAATAGACCCACAAGCGACCAATGCACTGTACTCGCCCAAGCTGTGCCCCAAAACTGCCGTAGCGGACACATACTTAGAAATCACGCGAAGAGTCGCTACGCTGAGCGCGAATATTGCGGGTTGAGCATTCGACGTCCTTGTCAACTCCTCGTCTGGACCGTCGAAACAAAGGCCCTTCAAGTCAATGCCGATCAGTTCGCCGGCCTCATCCAGCGTCTCCTCTACTTCAGGGAATTCGCCGGCAAGAATCCTACCCATCCCTGCCCTCTGCGAGCCTTGCCCGGGGAAAACATACGCAATCTTCTTCAAGACATACCACTCCAAGCCATTGCTTACTCTTGGAGAGCCGTCCGAGTGCCGATGAGCTACCAGTAGATAATGGCTGCACCCCAAGCCAAGCCGGCTCCGAAGCCGACTAGCGCGACAGAATCGCCCGGTTTAACGAAACCGGTTTCCCGCGCCTCATAGAGTGCGATCGGCACTGAAGCAGCTCCAGTGTTACCATACTTATGGATGTTCATAAACACCTTGTCCGGGGACAAATCCAGGCGTCTGGCTGCAGATTCAATGATACGCGCGTTTGCCTGATGCGGAATAAAACGATCGATGTCATGCTTGTCAAGCCCAATCTTAGAAAGGGCCTCCAAAACAGCATCCTCCATGATGTGCACAGCGAACTTGTATACTTGATTGCCGGACATGCGAATATAGTGAAGCCTATTCTTCACAGTGTCCTCGCTGGCAGGCATCAACGACCCACCCGCAGGAATGTGGATCAAACGAGCTCCCGATCCGTCTGCGCCCAGCGAGACACTCATAATCCTGGCAGCCGCAGATTCCTCATTAACTGCACCAACTACGGCCGCACCTGCTCCGTCCCCGAACAGTACGCATGTGGAACGATCGGTCCAGTCAGTAACCCTGGAAAGAACTTCAGCTCCTATGACAACGATTGTCGAGTACATTCCCGATTCAATGTACGCTTTTGCCAGAGAGAGGCCGTAAATGAATCCTGCGCATCCGGCCGAGAGGTCAAACGCAGCCGCTCTGCTGGCGCCTATCTTGTCCTGCACCAGACAAGCGGTAGATGGGAACGGCATATCCGGGGTTATGGTCGCAACGATAATTGCGTCAACCTGCTCAGGTGATATGCCTGCATCTCGCAGCGCCATCAAAGCCGCCTCACTCGACAAATCCGAAGTCGCCTGCGAGGGCCCTACAAGCCGCCTTTCTGAGATTCCCGTGCGCGTAGTTATCCACTCATCCGAAGTGTCGACCATTTTCTCTAAGTCGAAATTCGTCAAAACCCTCTCAGGAACAGACATTCCGAGTCCAAGGATACCGGCATACACTTTCAACACACTCTAAACCTCCGATATGAGTTGTGCATAGTTTTGAACTGCCAAAGCTATCTGGTTCGTAACCCCGTCACGTTTAGTTTTAACTGCTGCTTTGATCGCGTTGTACACCGCCTTAGCGTTTGATCGTCCGTGCCCAATTAATGTAACTCCATTGACTCCTAGCAGCGGCGCGCCACCGTACTCGCTGTCGTCCAATCTGCGCTTGACGCTGACAAACGCCGGCCGAGCAAGAGCTCCTCCTATCTTTAGCAGCAATGATTTCCCAATCTCTTCCTTGATCATGTCAAATAAAGCGCGGCCGATACCTTCTGCGAATTTCAAGACGACATTGCCTACAAAGCCGTCGCACACCACAACATTAGCCTTGCCAAACGGGATATCTCTGCCCTCAACATTGCCAATAAAGTTGAGGCCCGACGCAGCCAACAGCTTGTGCGTTTGTATGGTCAAATCATTCCCTTTCTCGGGCTCTTCTCCGACATTGAGCAGCCCAACCGTTGGGCTCTCGACCCCGGTAAGAGATGAATAGTAAATACTGCCCATAAGTGCAAACTGCAACAAGTGATGAGGCCTGCACTCAGCGTTTGCCCCGCCGTCCAGTAGGAGCGAGACGCCGTTTATCGTCGGCATAGGTATTGCAATTGCCGGGCGTTCTACTCCCTTTATTCTCTGAATCTTGAGAAGCGCAGCAGCCATCGTAGCGCCTGTATTGCCCGGACTGAAAACTGCGTCTGCCTCACCCCGGGCAACCATATCGCATGCGACGACTATAGAGGACTGAGGCTTTTGTCTCACTGCCTTCGCAGGATGCTCGTTCATGCCTATTACATCAGGCGCATCAACCACTGTAATCTTCGCTGCGCCCAGGGAGCGCTTTGCCAGAATGCCTTCCAACACAGCTCGAGGCCCAACCAGAACAACCTCCTCGCCCGTCTCAGCAGATGCGCGCAAAGCACCGTCCACGCATACCTCAGGCCCAAGGTCTCCGCTCGCAGCATCAAGGGCTATTCTCATAACTCACTCCTCCTGTACCACACGGGTCGGCCCGATCTCGCTGCCCTACTGCGCCTTCAATTCGTGTTTACTGCGACTACGACAAACTCACCGGTGAAAACTTCATTGGATCCGACCCTGATGGTGACCGAGATCCTATGTCTTCGCCCGCTAATCTCAAGGACACGGGCTTTAGCAACTAACCGGTCACCTACGCGAACCGGACGCAAAAAGTGCACGCTCGCAGAAGCAGTCAGAGCAACTTTAGCGTCTACGACAGATACGGCCAAAGAGTTTGCCATTGCAAAGAGGTGGTGTCCCCGCACTACTCCGGAACGCATGAGGGCCATGTCTGAAGTTGTGGTCATCATAGACAATGCCGAATCTCCCAGCTCAAGATCGACCAATTCACCTATAACTTCCGACTCTGATATTGACTTAATCTTGTCGTATGCATCCCGGGCGACTTTGCGAATGCGCGACCTCATGTCCGGGATTCCCAATTCTAGCCGGTCCAACCTGACTGTTTGCACGCTGACACCAAGTCGATCGGCCAGAGCCTCGTCGGTGATGAACGGGTTATCGTCGATTAGTCGCCTCAGCTCCTGTTGACGCTGCTGCTTACGCACCCGTCCGCCCATGACTCCCAGACTACCTCCATACTATCGGTCCCGGTAACTAGAGCCAACCCGTTGCACAAACCGTCCCGGCTGTGAACTGCTAATCTCTTTATCACTTAGTCTTAGTATCTGGTAACAATCGTAGTATACATCATGTGCGCAAAAAAAAGAAGACATCAACTAGACTCTCCCGACTGAATAGCTAGGGACTGAAGTCAGTTATGTCTTCTTTACGGACAATTACACAGCGACATTGTCTCGCTTAGTCGTTGTTTACCGCAATCGCCTCTCTGCCGGCGTAGTAACCACATTCCTGACAGACCCTATGAGGCTGCTTCGGCTGATGGCACCGAGGACACGGAACCAGATTCATCGCCTCGAGCTTCCAAGTAGCCCGTCTCTTACGAGTCCTTGACTTTCCATGCTTACCTTTTGGATTTGCCAACGGTCTCACCCCTACTCATGTGTGCAGATAAAGCTGCAAGTTTTTCAAACCTCGGATCAATAGACTCCTCAGTGCACTTGCACACTGCAACATTTCTATTGACTCCACAAACAGGGCAGATACCCCTGCATTCCAGAGAACAAAGCCGTTTGCTCGGAAGCGCCAGCAGCACAGATTCACGGACCTCATCAGTCAGATCGATTTCATCGTCAACAAATTCTCGCACATCTAACTCATCTTCAAATCTATTTTCCCGGGCAAAGCGAGGTAGGCGCCCACGGGAACTCCCCGCTTCAGCGAACAAGTACTGCATCTCGCTCGAAACGGGCAAGTCGAAAGGCTCAAGGCACCTGTCGCAGATGAGCTCAACCTTTGCCTCCACCTTTCCGGTAAATACAAAACAGCCGTCAACATTCGCAAGAGAACCCGTAACCCGCACAGGCTGTTTGAATCTGACCACGTCCCCCTTATCCGAAAGGTCCTCTAGCTCCGCGGAAAACGCAACCGGCAAACTTGCACCTTTTTGTGATCGTATCAGCGATATATCTATCTTCACTGGCTCACCTCATTGCAGCTAGTGATCATTATATCGAAGGGAAGAACGCGATGTCAACAGCGAGTCCAAATTGAACCGGGCTGAAAAACAACCCCGTCGCCTTTCGGACGGGGTCTGGGTGGGATCTCGACTCGGAATTCGTCACTCAAGTCCGGCTGCACGCCTGACCATGGACTGATGGCCGTCGTCTATTGCTCCTGTCCTATGTATACGGCTTCCGAGGAAATGAATACAGAAATGGCCGGCAAACCCGTTATCAAGGATGCGCTCCTCTCCATGTGGCATGCCGTTCATTGAAGCAGCAATGGAATAGCCGCCAATTTGGACTACGATAGCCCGTCGTTCCCAACTAAACGTTCCGCCGTACAGCCGCTTAATCACCTGGGTGTCGTACACCGTCAGAGGTTCTGCGTCGGCGTGGTAGTAACCCCCTCTGCGCATAACTCTAAACGACAGACCAGTCTCGACGTCTATGACGGTTGCAATTGACCCTACAGTAAATATATTCCTGGCAGTGGCCCAAGGAACTAACGCTCCAACCCTACTTGATCCTCGGGACAGCGGCAAAGAAAGCGGAATTCTGAGTCGCGTGCCGACGCGAAGCGTATCATCGAGGTCAATTCCATTCATCTCAGCAAGAGCCTTCACGGTCGTGCCAAACTTTCGTGCGATGGACCACAGGCTGTCGCCGCGTCCGACAGTATAATCACGTGAGATCCAAGCGGTGAACTCCTCACTGAGCCGCGCAAACGTCTCGGGGCCAACCTTGCCGTCAACCAGCAGTCCGTTCTGCATCTGAAAGTTGCGCACAGACAACTCGGTGTTGGGACCATAGACACCATCTGGCTCGCCCAAGAGATAGCCCAGTGTCTGGAGCATCTCCTGGACAAGTTGCACTTCGCTGCCTACGCTGCCGAGTTTGAGAACTCCAGGCCATGAGGCATTAGATACTGCCGAAATCGCAACCAACACTAGAAGCACTAAAGCTGCACAACTGATCAGACCGCTGCGTCGAAGGGCTCCAGATGCGCCCCGCCTCGTTTGACCCACTGCCTAGCCCTCCATCCGTCAGCAACTAGGCTCGCAACCACAATTCATCCATCGTTATTCGTCACCGCGGATTCAGTTTCCTGCCAAGTTCTGTAGTGAGGAAACTGTAAGCGTCCTCAAAACTAGCTACCGGCACTATCAATATGTCTGATGCCACGCTCATCGCCTCTTCATAATTCGCCTTTGGACAGAGGAAAACCTCAGCACCGGCCGACTGCGCAGTGATCACTTTCTGTTTCACGCCTCCGACAGGTCCCACATTCCCGTCAATGTCCAAAGTGCCGGTTCCGTACACCTGGTGCCCGGAAGTCAGATCCGGTTCATCGAGCCGATCGCGGACCTCTAGAGCGAACATTAATCCGGCGGATGAGCCTCCAATGCCTTCAGAGTCTATTGTTACCTCAAATGGAAGATCGTATTCTAGTCTCGACGCTATCAGCGCCCTGATACCGGCCTTCCTCTTTCCCTCCGAATCCGTAATCGAAGAAGTCACTATATCCGCCTGAATCAGTTGACCATCGCGTTCGACCGTAATTGAGACTCTGTCTCCGATTTGCCTGTCTTGAATCATCCTGACTGCCTGCTCGACGGTCTCAACTTCTACCCCATCAACTGCAACAATTACGTCGCCTACACGCAACAGTTGCTCCGCTGGGCTGTCAGGCAGGAACGCTGCTATGCGCGCTTCACTGTGAAATGACACTTCATAACCCGCGTGAGTAAGAGCCACAGCAGCTGCTATGACCTGGCTTTCCCGCATGAGGCTATCCATGATTTGCTTGTACTGTTCAAAACCCATCCCCGCGGGGATCTGACTGGATGCCGGAATCAGATCCACAGCTGGATCGAACCAAGATCGCATCAATCCGGCGAACGAGGCCTTGGAAGTCGATACAGCAACTAAGTGGAAATCGCCCTCGCTGGCAAACGCCCGACCCTCGACCTCAACGAGCTCGTCGAGGGGGACGGATACCCCAGGCATCATGACCCAATAGGTTGATGACAGAATCCTCTCGGAAACTAATAGCCCAATGGCAAGGAAAAAGACCAAGAGATAGTGCCTAGGGCTCGTCGAACCAGGATCTCTCATTGTCCGCCCTCCACTCGACGCACTCGGTCTCCAATCCGCTTAGCCGCCAGCTATCGTTAGCCTTCGCTACTCGTTAGCTCTATATCCATCTCCTTGGGCAGCTCAAAGCGGGTATATCCTTCCATAGAGAACGGCTCAGTCTTCACAGCCCACGGCACCCCGATCTCCGAGAGCAGCTTTCTAGAGCTAAATGCCTGATCCATATAGTTTTCGATATCCTCGACGACCGTGACAAACTCTCCTGTTTCATCTTCGCCCTCGGTGACGTACTGAAGCGGGATCGGATGCACCCGGCGCGACGACTCATACGCCCCGTTGACTGCCAGCACAAAGCTCCTGCAGTTGTCCGCCCTGCAGTACGGTTTCTCGATTTCGCCCTTGAACGCACGTGCACACACCCGGAATACTTCTAACCACGGACTCACTCCGTTGTTTGAGAAGACCTCCCGGGTGCCGTCGTTGTAGGTAATCTCTGTAGTCTCGTTCATAAGCCAAAGTACCCTGCCACGGGTGCCGGTAATTTCCATATGCGGGTTCAACGTCCGTTTAGGACAATGCGTTACGTAAAAGTGTATAGTCGTTCCTCCCTTGCACACGACTCGCAAACAACTGGTATCTTCGGCCTGGATATAAGTGTGGCCGCGATAAAGTTCGGCCTGAACCGATTCGATCTCTGCTTCCTGGTCAGGTACAGGTGAAGCCAAAAACAGCATGTTGTTCAGATAATGGGCGAGCGCATTGTTAACCGGTCCATCGAGCACAATGTGGCCGTTCCAGACCGTCTTTCCCGCCCAGGAGTTTCTAGTATAGTACGATTTGGTTCGAGGCCAGTACGCTTTACATGATATGTCCTTTATTTCGCCCAAATCTCCATTGACGATCTTGTCCTTGAGTTTGCGGATGGTGACAGAATGAATGAACTGAAATCCTACTGCACAGAATTTACCTGTTTCTCTGGATACAGCGATCATTTCGTCTAATTCCTGGATAGTAGGGGCCGGAGGCTTCTCAACAAGTACGTCGTAACCGGCGCGCATCGCTTTAACTGCCATAGGTGCGTGCGTGTGTATGGAAACAGGCAGCGACAACACGTCAAAATAGTTTCTCCCTTGCGCAAGCATCTCGTCGAAGCTGGTAAAGACTTTTATGCCAGAGTTCTCGAGAGATCGAACTGCCGATCCATTGCGTTCTACATCCAAGACTAAAACTGCCCCTAGCCGGGCTGCTCCCTCTTTTTCAAGCTTTTTCAGGTTGTTGATGTGAGTGTTAGCGAAATTGCGAACCCCTACAACCCCGAACCTTACCATTTAACTACCTCCTCAGACTGATTATGAACAAACTCAGACCTACTATGAACAAACATCCACACTATTCTAGCATACTAGACCCGTTTCCGGAATCCTGGTTATAGGGCCCCGATTCCATCAATATACTCTATGGCGAGCGTTGCGTTGCCAGCCGTCGCGAAGTTTACATCCAGTTCCTTTGGAGGGAGGTCAGACCGTTGCGTTCCACGAAGGAGAAGCGGCGCATTGTGCCGTACCTGTATGCAGGTGCTGCCATCGCCGTGACTGCTATGATCGTGGCCTTTCCTAAAGATTCATTTGAAGCCTCGCTTGACGGGCTTCGGGTTTGGTGGGAAATCGTGTTTCCGGCCTTGCTGCCGTTCTTTGTGGCTGCAGAGGTTCTCATGGGGCTCGGAGTAGTGCACATGCTGGGAGTCTTGTTAGAGCCACTAATGAGACCGCTGTTCAACGTTCCCGGGGCAGGAGCATTTGCGCTCGCAATGGGATTGGCATCTGGATATCCGATGGGGGCGAAAATAACTGCGGAGCTGAGATCCCGGCGGATGTGTTCCCAGATCGAGGCTGAGAGACTCTTAAGTATTACCAATACGGCAGACCCGCTCTTCATGACCGGAGCGGTAGCTGTTGGCATGCTCGGAGACCCTCGCCTGGGAATTGTAATCGTCCTATCTCATTACGCCGCGAGCATTCTCTTAGGGTTAATTATCAGGTTCTATGGCGGCAACGAGCAAGAACAGGTACCTTACAAACAGCCAGCACGGACGAGCCTATTGAGACGTGCTGCAGACGCCCTGGTATCCGCACGGGAGTCCGACGGCAGACCGATAGGGCAACTCCTCGGAGATGCGGTTCGGGACTCAGTTACTACTCTGTTGCTGGTAGGCGGATTCATCATCGTTTTTTCCGTGATGACACGCGTACTTTCTGCGGTTGGAGTAACTCACTTGATAGCTACCCCACTCAGCGTAGCTCTCAGGCCGTTTGGCGTTGATCCTTCGATCCTAGACGCGTTGGTTGAAGGTTTTTTTGAAATCACCATCGGGTGTGAAGAAGCTTCCAGAGCAACCACACCCCTGGAGACAAAGCTGATCGCAATCTCAGCTATCATTGGTTGGAGTGGCCTATCTGTATGCGGACAGGTCGCCAGCATAGTTCACGAGACCGGAATCCGGCTGAGATCTTACGTCTCGTCGCGGATTATCCACGCAGCGCTAGCAGCCTGCATTTGTGCTCTCCTCTTGCGCCCGGGACTGAGTCCGTTGCCTGCAGCCGAAGTTCCTGTTTCAGCTCTTAGCCTCATGAGCCGACCCTCAGCCTTAAACACGTTGGTGCGCAGCACAAGGCTGCTTTTAGGGGTCTCTGCATTCACAGCGGTCGCCGCACTGTTCGTTTCGTTGCCGCTCTCTCTAAGGGTCATAACGTTTCGTCATTCGGGGAGAAAGTAAAGCGCTTACCTTGCCACGGGCAGGTCGTGTGTTTCTCTTCCTCTTGGCTCGTTCACTATGGTATACTTTGGTACAGGCTACGAAGTACCGGCAAGCGATAGCGAAGGGAGTTGCCGCTAAGTGTCCATCACCTCAAAGGCTAGATTTAGCGTTTGGACTGTCACGGTGGTTTCCTTAATTGTTTTCACACTAATTGCCGAGAGCCCGGTCTACAGCAATGATCAAAGTGAGCCTGCAAGCCCTGATCGTGCCGGATTCTCTGCCGTCGGCTGGCGGTCGGCCGCCAGCGCTGACGGCGTGCAGACTGACGCAGGGTCCGAGTTCGGGCTCGGCTGGACTTCTGAGTCAGTATGGGTGTTCACAGGTGCAGATGATCCTGCGGCAGTAGTGCGACTCAACAACGGCAGCATAATTCCCGGAGACATCATAATGGAGTACATAGTCCGCACCTGCGCTCCCGACGGAACCCCTGCGGGCCAGGTTTACGGCCAGGTGAGCTATAGCGGCTTCAGCGATTCCGGGCTATGGCTAGTTGAGAGTTTATGCAGTATACCGCTTCCGGGGAGTTGCCGGAAGACTGCGCTTGAGCCGAGTCAAGTGCCTTGGCAAGATCTAAGGATGGCGTTGCGCACCTCCGGTGCTTCAAGAACTCTCTCGTACGTGTTTCCTATTGACGCCGAAGAGATTGCATTTGGTCCTACCGGCCGACTAGGGTTTTCCATAGTTTTTAAGGGCTTGCCAGAGCTGGACATAGCGGTCGAAGCAGCTTTGCCTGTCACCGAAACGTCAAGAGCAGAAAGCGAACCGGATGTACAGGCAGCGGGCGAGGCCGAACCCGCCGCCGACTCTTTACTGTCAGATTTCACAGCTCCTGAGAGGACTGCGAAGTTCTTCTTGGAAGCTGTAATGATCGACAAAGACCCAGCAAAAGCCGCGAGGGCCTGGTCACCGCGTGTGCCGCGTTCGGCCGTGGAAGCAGTCGTCAAAAGTGAAATCGAGCTGTTTGCGGAGCGCAGCAGCGATGTCCTCCGCCTTGTCCTGTCGTCAATAGGCTACTCTACTCAGCACATATCCGAGACCGAAGCTGTTGTATCTATCGTCGACAACGGCGAAGAGGCTGTCTTGGGAAGGCTCGAGTTGCACGGCGGCGAATGGCTGTTCGTAGCTCTGGGTTACCAACTCGATTCCGATCTCAACTTGACTCCGGAATGGAAGCGAGTGATTGAGAGAGGCCAATGATAGGTTGACAATGCTTATTGTCGGCTGACAAAAAACCGGGTTCGGGTTATCGTGACCCGAACCCGTTATGACTCAATATCAACCTAGGGCTGTCAGTCTTCAGCATCCGAGTCGTCATCGTCTTCGCCTCCAGGCGCAGCCTCTCGGATGCTTTCGCTCAACTCGGACTGCCCCTTAACCACCGTTTCTAGGACCCTACGCAACGAAGCCTCGAGCGAAGCCAACACAGACCTGGCGTACTCATTGGCCTCTCTTATTATTTCCCGCGCCGTCTGTTGGGCTTCGGCGATAATCGCCTCTCGCTCCTGCCTGGCCATTTTCGAGATCTCGCTCTCTTCGACCATCTTTGAGACCTGGCTGCGAGCGTTGCCCAGTATATCAGCTGCCTGGCGCCTGGCGTCTAGCAACACAGCCTCTCGCTTAGCGAGCACCTCTTGGGCTTTCTGATACTCCTCGGGCAGCTCAGCGCGCAGCCTGTCGAGAATGTCCAATACCTCGTCCTGGTCAACCAGAACCTTCGCACTAAAGGGAATCTTCGGTGCGGAATCCAATAGTTCTTCGAGCCGGTCCAGGAGCTCGAAGATTCCTATGCCTTCGCTCACAACCCTCACTCCTCAACCTCGAGACCGTTTGACTTGCCAGACAGGAATTTGTCTCTAAGCCTCTTTTCGACAATCGGTGGAACCAATCCTCTGACACAGCCACCGAAACTCGCGACCTGCTTGACCACACTCGAACTCAGGTAGGCGTACTCATTGCTGGTCATCATAAAAAAGGTTTCAATGTCAGGAGCCAACTTGCGATTCATCGATGCCATCCTGAACTCGAATTCAAAATCGGACACTGCTCGCAGACCGCGCACGATGGCTATCGCTCCGTGAGCCCTGGCGAACTCCACCAGCAGGCCGCTGAACGAATCAACAGTAACGTTACTCAAATGAGACACGCATTCCTTAAGCATCTCGACGCGCTCGTCGATTGTGAAAAGTGCTTTCTTTTCCGGATTATTGAGAATACCGACTACTACGTGCTCAAACACGGCAGCAGCTCGTTCTATGATATCGAGATGCCCATTCGTGACCGGATCAAAACTCCCCGGACAGACTGCTATTCTCGGACCCCTGGTCTTACTCACATTCGTCCCTCCGCCATGCACACGTAAACACTCACGTGAGAATCTCCATAACTCTTGAGAGCCGTTCGAGCCAAGCGACCTGCATCAACCGGCGCCTCGGTCCTGCAGCTGTGCTCGAGCACAACTGTTCCCGATGGCGAGAGAATGCGCCCCTCGCCCAGGCGAGTCAACAGCAACAGTTCGTGCCCTTCGTCATAGGGAGGATCTGCAAAAACCACATCGAACTGCCGCATTTGTTTCTCCATTACCTCGATTGCCGTGTATACGTTCATTCTACATACCAAAGCGCGATCCGACAACTGCGTTTTCAGCAGGTTTTGCTCGATTGTGCGGATGCACCTCGGATCGTTATCCACAAAGGTACAACTCGCTGCACCCCGGCTCAGGGCTTCGATGCCGAGGCTTCCGGACCCGGCAAAGAGGTCCAAGACTTCCGCATCAACTATTTTGTCTGCCAACATACTGAATATCGCTTCCCTGACAAACTGAGCGGTCGGCCTGACCGACTTTCCCTTTGGAACGGTTAAAACCCTACCCTTTGCCGAGCCGGCAATTACTCTCATTATCCCCACCGTTCAATCGCACTAGATTGTTACAATGAGTTCAGCAATGTCCGTGAATATTAACTGTCGAGAGTCGCATAATAAAAATTGTAGTACAGCAGTGTCAGACGAGGGACTCAGGCAAACACTCCCCCATAAGCTCTTCCTCCAGTTTCTCCTCTCCCACGAGATGGCGCTCGGGCCGACCGCCATCTCACTTTTTCTCCGCAGAGCCTCTAACCGACTATCGACAGATCCAACCAGTCCGCAAAACGTCTGTTTAACTCACTCCTAAGACCCTTGTGATCGTCGTGGTGCAACTGAGGGTCTTTTTGAATAATCAGTGCAGCTTCTTTCCTCGCTACTCGCATTACTCCCATGAACTTCAGTATATTAGGTATCCGCGTATCCGGCAGTCCATGCTGCCGCGTCCCGAAAATCTCTCCCGGCCCTCTTAACCTCAGATCCTCTTCAGCAATCTCAAACCCGTCATTTGTCCTGGTCATCACCTCGAGCCGAGCCAACGTTTCGCTCGAATTCGCATTCGACACGAGGATGCAGTAACTCTGCCTGCTGCTCCTCCCAACTCTGCCACGAAGCTGGTGCAACTGGGAGAGTCCGAATCTCTCTGCGTTTTCGATGATCATTACCGAAGCGTTTGGAACGTCGACCCCTACCTCCACAACCGTCGTCGACACGAGGACGTCCAATTCTCCGGCTGCAAAGGCGGTGATAATCTCCTCCTTTTGAGCAGATGTCATGCGGCCGTGAAGCGTACCAATGCGCAGGCCGCTCAGGTAAGTGCGCTCGAGTTCCTCTGCCTCAACAACCACAGACTTGAGATCAACCGCATCTGACTCCTCTATCAACGGACAGATCACATAAGCTTGCCCGCCTCGAGCAACCTCCTTGCGCAAGAACTCGTAGGCTCTGTACCGGTTGGAAGCTCTCACTAGTCGAGTTATCACCGGTTTGCGACCCGGCGGCAGCTCGTCTATAACCGACACATCGAGGTCACCGTACAGCGTCATGGCCAAAGTGCGAGGTATAGGCGTCGCAGTCATTACGAGGACATCGACTCGTTCGCCCTTCTGCTGAAGAAAAGCGCGTTGACCCACGCCAAACCTATGCTGCTCGTCGGTGATCACTAACCCGAGGTTTCCGAACTCAACCTTGTCTTGTATAAGCGCATGAGTGCCGACGACAACTGGTATACTGCCGGTCCTCAATCCCTCGTAGATTTCTTCCCGCTCGGCCTTCGGAGTTCCTCCTCGAAGTTCCCTGACTTCCACCCCTAACGGTGCGAAAAACGATCTGAGAGTATTGTAGTGCTGATGCGCCAAAACCTCTGTCGGAGCCATCAATGCACCTTGGTACCCCGACTCAATGCACTTAATCAAAGCGTACGCTGCCACCACGGTCTTGCCAGAGCCCACATCCCCCTGGATCAACCGGTTCATCGGTTTGGCGGACTCCATATCCTGTCTGATCTCATCGATGACTCGCTGCTGAGCTGCAGTCAAACTGAATGGCAAAGACTTGAGAAATGCATTGACCAGCGGCCCATCAGGAGCATGCGCTATACCCTGCATAGCCGTCCTGGACTGCCGCTTCAGAGCAATGCCGACTTGAAGCAGCAGGAACTCCTCAAAGGCGATCCTGTAGAATGCCTTCTTGATCTTAGCTCTGTCTGTAGGAAAATGGATCTCACGCAGCGCCTCCGCCTTTGAAGGAAACGAGTACTTCTCCAGAAGCTCCGCAGTCACCGGATCTGTGAGAGATTCGGCATAACCGGCCGCGATGGCATTCTCGAGGAGGCGCCTCACCTGCTGCTGTGTAAGTCCTTCAGTCAATGGGTATATTGGGATTATTTTCCCAAAATCGTCAACTTCGCCTTCCGCCTTCTCATAAGTTGGCCTGAGCATCGAGACGCTTTGTCCTTCTCGCTTGACGGCACCTGAAAAAATGTATCTAGCCCCTACTGCAAACCCATCTGCAAACCTCTCAATCCATTGCTTGTCTCCTGACGTATAAAACCATTTGGCCTCGAGGATCCCGCTCAGATCTGAAACCCTAACTATCACCAGAGACAGCTTCCTATTGCGACGAGAATGCACGACCTGCGTCGACACTACGGTGCCCACGACAGTTGCATTTTCACCGTCGACTAAATCCGATATTCGTTTCGTTGCCGAGTAATCTTCGTACCTTCTAGGGAACAAAAAAAGGAGGTCCTCAACCGAGTGCACTCCCAGCTTTGCAAGCATACGTGCACGCGATGGGCCGACTCCTTTTATGTACTGAACAGAATTCTCCGGCGAGAGGGTCATAAGACTAGAAAGCCCTCCCTGCCTCACTCGGGCCACAGGTCAGTGGGATGCCAGACAATAGCCAGTGTTCCCGGGCCGGTGTGGGTGCCGATCACCGGGCCTATGCTGGTGTGCATCAAGCTCTGGATGGTTATACTCGAGCGAAGCTTTAACTCCAACTCGGCAGCTCTCTCCGGGCAATCGGCGTTGAGGATATATATGATCTGAGGGTCTCCGGGCGATACGTCCTCAGATACGAGCTCGATCATGCGCGACAGGACACGGGAGCCCCCCCTGAGTTTCTCTAGAGGTGCTACGAGTCCATCGGATATAGTGAGCACGGGCTTGATCTTGAGCAGCCCGCCTACGAGGCTTGCAGCTTTGCCTATCCGGCCGTTCTTGTGTAGGTATTCGAGAGTGTCAACGATGAAAACCACTTTAACGTCGGTTTTTGCTCGCTCAAGGAGCTGCAGGATTTCCTCCTTAGAACGCCCGGCGCGTGCGGCTTTAGCGGCTGCGACCACTTGGGCACCGAACATCGTTGAAGCCATGCGCGAGTCAACAACTGCAACGTCGATCCCCTTCTCGCTGACCATTTGACTGGCCATCACTGCGGACTGGTACGTGCCGCTGAGCTCGGAGGACAAATGGATCGATACGATTGAATCGGTATCAGGATCCTCGGCTATGCGCTCGTAGACGGTTGCAAAATCCGAAGGAGAAGGCTGAGATGTCCTTGGCAATCCCTGAAATGACCTAAGCTTGGCATAGAACTCCGATGGTGTAATAGAAACCTGATCAAGGTAGACCTCGTCGCCGAAATGGACCTTGAGAGGAACAATCTCTATGCCTAAATCTTTTCTAACTTCCTCAGGAAGATCACAGGTGCTATCTGCAACAATCCTGACGCTGCCCAACTTTCACGCCTCCTAACTACCAAACCGACAGATCGGTGCGACCGTGTCACGCAGGCTAGAATCCTACCCGGCACGGGCGACAATCTGAGCCCGCCTATTCAACCATTATAATGTAATAGTACAGAGGTTGCCCGCCGTACTGGACCTCGATCTCGCAAGTAGGATGATCTTCAGCGATCAGTTCAGCAAGCCGAGAGGCCTCGCTCTCGGACACATCCTCGCCGTAGAACAAAGTGATCAATTCGTCTTCGCTCTTGACCATGTCGGTGACCAGACTCCGGACTACTTCAGCTCGGTTTTTTCCGGCTACTCGCAATTCTCCGCCCGCTATGCCTATGAAGTCGCGTTCAGACACTTCCACACCGTTGTGCGACGAGTCTCTAACCGCAAACGTCACCTCGCCGGTCTTTACCCGCTTGGCCGCGGACATCATGGCCTTCACGTTATCACCGATCGATGCATCCGGGTCGTAAGCCATCATCGCAGCTATCCCTTGCGGAATGGTCTCTGTAGGAACAACCTCTAGTTCGACATCTACTAGCTCCCGAACCTGACGAGCGGTGAGAACCACGTTGCCGTTGTTGGGAAGCAGAATAACCCTCGACGCACCGGTCCTGCGAACAGCATTTGCCAAATCTTCAGTGCTCGGATTCATTGTCTGGCCGCCTCTAACGATTTCGTCAACATTGAGGCTCTTGAAGATCTCCTCTATCCCTTCGCCAACTACTACCGCGACGATGGCGACCTCTCGCGCAGGCTTTGCATCGTTCCGAACAGCCGCGGTGAAGCTTCCCCGGTTGCGGCGAAACTCCTCCTTCTGCTCGTCCATATTGTTTATGTTAATGGAACTGAGCTGGCCTAGTTTGACCCCATAGTCGAGAATTATGCCGGGATTGGCTGTATGAATGTGGATTTTAACTACCTCATCAGTTCCAACTACCAAAAGACAGTCGCCAAATCTCTGAAGATCTTTTCTGATCTGATCGGTCGACAGACCTCGACCTTTGAGGATGAACTCGGTGCAATAGCCGTACTCAAGCTCTGCGAGCGTCTCAGGGCGCTCCTCTTCCAATCCCAAATCAATGACGCTCTGATCTACTCCCGGAATGCGGTCAACAATCTCCGCACCGAGGCGCGGGAAGGTTACCGCCTCGACATAGATACCCTCGTTCATGAGCCCGCGCCTAACTCCAATAAAGAAAAGCAAAAGACCCTTTCCCCCTGCGTCGACTACGCCGGCTTCCTTCAACGCCTGCAACATATCGGGAGTCCTGTCCAAAACTTCCTGTCCACGCTCGATTGCAGAGTCCAGTACATGAATAATGTCCGCATTCCGCTTTGACGCGTCAATCGCGGCCTTTGCCAGCTCTCTGATTATCGTAAGCATTGTCCCTTCTACCGGTTTAAGCACAGCTTGGTAAGCGGTTTGTGCAGCGCGCTCCAACGCCCTTGCCAGCTGAGCGCCGTCTATTCTATCGTAAGGCTCCACGTACTTGCTGAATCCCCTCAGTATCTGGGAAAATATAACTCCGGAATTACCTCTTGCCCCCATAAGCGAGCCCATAGAAGCGGCTGCAGCGACTTTGCCTAGCTTGCTCCCTGAGACCTTTTCGCTTTCCTTAACTGCGGACAGCACGGTGAGATACATATTCGTTCCCGTGTCACCATCCGGAACGGGGAAAACGTTGAGAGAATTGACCAGTTCTTTGTTTTCGCCCAGCGTTTGGGCTCCGGCCACAAGAGCCTTTCTAAAGTCATTCCCGTCCATATGTTGAAGCTTCAACGATAGTACCCCCATTCCTAACCTGAAGACCTGCATACATCGGTAGAAATCTTCCCAAGTCTAGCTGGAGCCTGTGCGATCGCATCTCACCTACTGCCGCCCGGATTCGACGCAACTCTCACTCCCTGGACCACAATATCAACTCCGGTCACTCTCAATCCGGTCATGCTTTCTACGACATACTTGACCTTATCCATAACATTGTGGGCAACTTCGGTGATTCGTGTGCCGTACTCGACAATGATGTGGAGGGTGATGCGCACCTCGTCCCCGTCTAGCTGCACCTCTACACCTTTCTGCAGGTTGTCTACTCCAACTAGTTCAGAAATGCCATCTTGAATGCTTCGAGAAGCCATGCCTACCAGTCCATAGCATTCACTGGCGGCTATCCCTGATATGGTGGCTATGACATCGTCAGAGATGCATATCTGACCGAACTCAGTGCTCATCTCTTTGCCCATGATTAACCTCCTCAAGACCCAGGGAACAAACACTCCTCCGGTTTCATCTTCAGTATATTTCTCCTTGCCAGGCACGATTCCTCCAACGCGGCCGGTGCAATACTAGGCCGTTGCAGCCAACTCAGTCGCGTACGCCTTGACGGTCCGGAAAACCACACGTACAATTGTGAGTGACGGGATGGCTAAGGAGGATGACTCAGATGTTCTGGTTTGATCCAACGTACTTACTCCTGCTGCCAGGATTGTTTCTAGCGCTATGGGCGCAGAGCAAGGTCAGCGGTGCATATGCCAAATGGAGCCGCTATTTTAGCACTTCAGGCGCAACCGGTGCTCAGATCGCGCGCGAGCTTCTTTGGCGCAACGGGATCACTGATGTCTCAGTGGAGATGGGCTACGGCACCTTGACGGACCATTATGATCCCAGAGCCAAAGTCATCCGGCTCTCGCGCAATGTGTACGGTAGCTCCTCTATTGCGGCGCTGGCGATTGCTGCACACGAAACCGGCCACGTTATCCAGCACGCATCAGGTTATGCTCCGCTGGAGATCAGGAATAACCTTGTCCCTGTTGCAAATCTCGGCTCGATGATGGCTTGGCCGTTGTTCATCATTGGCCTCCTCTTAGGTTGGGCTGACTTGGCATGGATAGGCATTATATTCTTCTCCGCTGCTCTGTTGTTCCACTTGGTGACCCTTCCGGTAGAGTACAACGCGAGCAATCGGGCGCTAGCCATGCTGGTAGACGGAGGATACCTGACTGACCAACGCGAGGTTGCCGGAGCGAAGGACGTTTTGGGCGCCGCTGCCCTTACTTACGTAGCAGCGACCGCAGTCGCAGCCTTGCAGCTGTTAAGGATGCTTGCACTGCTCGGCGGGTTCAATCGAAGAGATTAACACCAACAATCGGCTATAAATGAACAAAACCTCGAGAGGCCTTCAGCCTGCATGACGAGAGACAAATCTCTCCATGCGGTTGATGGCCTCTTCGATTTCAGCTAGAGAAGCGGCGTATGAACATCTCACATAGCCTTCGCCTGCTGCTCCAAATGCGTTGCCCGGAACAACTGCAACCCGTTCTTCCTCTAGCAGTCTGTTGCAAAACTCCTCTGACGACAGACCGGTAGACCGAATTGATGGAAATGCGTAGAACGCACCTTTAGGCTCAAAACAGGTCAAACCTATACTGTTCAGCCGCTTTACTATATAACGGCGCCTGCGATTGTACTCCGAGACCATCCGTTTCATCTCTGACTCGCCACGGACAAGCGCCTCTATCGCTGCCTTCTGAGCCATTACAGGTGCGCACAACATGGTGTATTGGTGAATCCTCATCATGGCTCCGACAATATCTTCGTTCCCGGCAACATATCCGATGCGCCAGCCAGTCATAGCGTATGCTTTGGAAAACCCGTTTAACAACACAGTTCTATCCTTCATGCCCGGAAGCGATGCAATGCAGGTGTGAACTCCATCGTACGTGAGCTCATCGTAGATCTCGTCCGAAATCACTATCAAGTCGTACGCTTTTGCGAGCTCGGCGATCTTCTCCAAAGTAGCTCTATCGGCGATCGCACCGGTAGGGTTGTTTGGATAAGACAACACTATAGCCTTAGTCTTACGAGTAATCCGCTTGGCAATGTCCTCAGGTGCGGGTTTGAACTCGTTCTCCACAAATGTATCGACTATTACAGCGACTCCTCCGGACAAGTGGATGCACGCTTTGTATGAAACATAACAGGGCTCGGTGATGATTACCTCGTCGCCCGGAGACACTAGAGCCCGGATTGCGAGATCAAGCGCTTCGCTCACTCCGGTCGTGACTAGCACCTCACGGGTTGGATCATATTGAACCCCGTATTTTCTGTAGATTCGCTCAGAAATCGCCTGACGCAGCTCGAGCAGGCCCAAATTGGACGTGTAGCTAGTATGGCCTCTCTCCATCGAATAGTAGGACGACTCGATAATGTGCCAAGGCGTTACGAAGTCCGGCTCACCTACTCCGAGAGAGATAACATTCTCCATTTGAGAGGCAACATCAAAGAACTTTCTGATGCCGGATGGAGGCAGGCTAACTACCCTATCAGATAGATACTTGCTTCCTTTGAATGTCATGGCGAAACAACCAACCTCTTGGCTTCTGACTTGTCGTCCAATATAACGCCCTCTTCTTTATATTTTCGAAGTATGAAGTGAGTCGTGGTACTGAGAACATGCTCAATCGTTGCCAGCTTCGTGGCAACAAAGTCTGCAACTTCTTTAAGGCTTTTCCCCTCGACTGCCACGGACAGATCGTATGCTCCGGACATTAGATATACGCTCTTGACCTCCGGAAATCTATAAATGCGTTCTGCTATTTGGTCAAAACCGACCTCTCTCTGAGGAGAAACTTTTACGTCTATTAATGCCTGAACGAGGTCACTATCGACCTTTTCCCAGTTGACAACTGCATGGTACTTGACTATGGCTTTACGCTGCTCCAACTGGTCGATAGCTTTTCTGACCTCTTCCTCAGAGACACCCAGCATCGTTGCGATAGTGGCAGGATCTATCCGGTCATTCTCGTCGAGTATACGCAATATTTCCTCATGCATGCCACTTTCACCATCCCTCTGGCCGGTTCACACCCTGCTAATTTTACCTAATATGCTCGCACAATCCCGAGCAGATGTCAATACTGGCTGCGCCTGCTGAAGCTGTTTGGCAGTCCGCGATCTTGTTGCCACTCGATTCGCTATAGTATACTCACACTAAGAACGATCATGTTCGGTCAAACGCGCACAATTGGGGATTGATCAAGGTGGCGTTAGAAGCTACGAATCGAGTCACGCGGGCTGTGGTTGTGAGTGGAGGTTGTTTGATCAGGCGTCCTACCGAATCGACTGCAGGTGACTCTCGTGCGCAATGGACCGAAGCCGGTGAGCTAGCATCCTTGCGCGATCGGGTGCTCAAGTGGATGAATTCGGGGACAAGTGATCGCACGGCAGTTATATGCGCTGACCGTGGATTCGACCATGCCCGGCGCCTCGGCCTTGTTCCGGACCTGGTCGTCGGCGACTTCGATTCCATTTCCGCCGACGCCAAGTCTGCCCTCGATGGAATGAGCTCGAGGATTGAGGTGCATCCTCAGGCCAAAAACGCTACAGATACGGAGATCGCCGTCGACCGGGCAATAGCTTTGGGTGCGACCCATATTCTCCTGCTCGGTGCGCTCGGAGGCCGTGTTGATCACGAGATGTCCAACATACTGATGCTTGCCAAACTAGAACGGCTGGGCGTGCACTCGGAGATCCTGGACAACATCTGCAGGATTATGCTCATAGCGGCCGGTCACAATCCGACCGAGGCAAAAATCCAGGCTTCCCGAGGGGACAAACTAACGCTGCTTCCACTCTCAGCTGCGTGTGTAGGCGTGACCCTGCAGGGACTGCAGTACCCCCTGTACAAAGCAACACTGCAGTTAGGAACATCCAGAGGGGTCAGTAATGTTTTCGTTGAAGAGGAAGCCACGATTTCTCTTGACAATGGCTTACTACTGGCTATCTTGACGTTTGCTAACAAATGCTAGTTTAGAACTCAGGAGGGTTTGGGAAACGTGAGAATTGGTGTAATAAGCGACACTCATGGTTCTGTTGAGGCTTGGAGGAAAGCGTACAAGGAGTTCCTTTCGTCGGCCGACTTAATCATCCACGCCGGCGATGTGCTTTATCACGGCCCGAGAAATCCGCTGCCCGGAACATATGATCCTGCCAAGTTGGCGCAAGAGATCAACTCTTCCAAAGTACCGGTCGTCATTGCAAAAGGAAACTGTGACAGCGACGTCGATCAACTCGTGATCAGCTGGCCAATAGAGGCACCTTACGCCCACTGCTACGTAGAGGGCGTGAGGATACTGGTGCACCACGGCCATATGATCTCACCGAGCAATCTACCTGCGCACATAAATAAGAAAACCTGCGACATATTCATTTCCGGCCATACTCATGTCGCAGGAATCTCGATGTGCTCAGGCGTGCTGTGTCTCAATCCGGGAAGTCCCTCCCTGTCCAAGACTGACGGCGCAATCCCTACCATCGGCTGGATCGACGACGAAGCTGCTAAGATCATCCGACTAGACACCGGAGCAGTCTTGGAACAACATTCGGTTGACTTCAGACGGCACGCGTGACTCTATTAGATCTGAGGCACCTGGTGCAAACATTGATCCTTTTCGGGCTTCCGTTAATCAAAGCCCGGACCTTTTGAACGTTCGGCCTAAATACGCGCTTGTTGCGTTTCATCCAGTGAGTGACCGTGCACCCAACAACCGGGCCCTTGCCGCAGATTTCGCATACTCTTGCCAATGAAGCCACCTCCTCGCGTGCGCGATGAGCAGAGCACGTTATTCACAGCTCAACGCCAACGTCTGAGCAGACACCGACTTTTTTATTCTAGCACGTGCCCTACACGTGTGCAAGGACCCATCATCTTCTTCAGGCCGTCATTCTCCTAAACGTCCGTGCCATCCCTGAGTATCCCGGCCGAACTGGCGCTATGCGCCCTCTGATTGCCCCTGCTCCTGTCTTGACTCCCTTGATTCTGCTGCCTATCTTAGCGGCGCTCGCCGTGTTCCTTGCCGGTCGACTGACCTTCTCTCAGGCCGCACCTGAGTCCTTTGTTGCTTGTACGATGGCGTCGAGATAGGCTGAGTATTCACCGCTTAAGTACCTCGCCAACACCTGAGCTATGGCATCCGCTCCACCTTCGCTCCAGGACTTACCCACCGACTTCATTCGGTTCTTGAAACGCTTCACACTTGGCTCAGCTGCTCCTAGCCCTCTGAGTTCCTCATTTCCGTCAGCATTTCTCTCTATTCGCTTCCGGTAGTCAATTATGTTACTCTTTGTCTCGCTCAATTCTCGATATCAGATCAAGAATCTGTCTGATGGCTCATCATTCGCTTTCTATGTTGTGGTCAATACCAACATTCTAGCGAAGATCTCCCACTTTTTATAGGTTTACTCCCTGATACCTTCCTGTCACTCTGTACCCTATGCCTCACTCAATTTTACACACGCATGATTCAAAGCTTGAAGGAACTGTCCTCGCATAACCGGTGTTACGGATCCGGTCAGGAACACATGCCCGTCACTGCAAAGCTTCACCTGCATTTCCCCACCCGGCATGCGGACATTGACCTCGGGCTCGACCAGCCCTAAGCGGTGCGCAGCGCTTGCTGCTGCACAGCTACTGCTTCCAGACGCCAAAGTGTATCCAGCACCTCGCTCCCAGATCTCAATTTCGATAGTGTTGCGGTCTACAACTTTCAGCAACTGGACGTTTATGCGATTCGGGAACATTTCGTGGTTCTCGACCAGCGGCCCCAAGACCATCGCCATGTCCTTGGACAACTCGTCGACAGGTATGACACAATGGGGATTGCCGATTGAGACGCAAGTAACCCGGTAAGTCTTGCCCCCAATGTTCATAGGCTCGTCAATCACGTCTCTCGTCGGTCCTGCCACCGGAATCAGATCGCTGCGAAAGGTTGTAACTCCCATATCCACCTGTATCAGCGATCCATCCGGATCGAGCATCCGAACGGACACTTCACCGCCGAGGGTCCTGAGAACAAACTGCTGGGCGGACTCGTAGCCTTCGTCAATCAAATACCTGGCAAAAATCCTCACTCCGTTGCCGCTTTTCTCAGCCTCGCTGCCGTCTGGGTTGTATATGCGAACTAAGGGAACGCCTTGCTCATAGAATGGTCCATAAAGCACGCCGTCCGAGCCAATCCCCAAATGTCTGTCGCAGAGAAGTCTCACGTTTTGCTCGGTCATTGCAACCGGAGTTTTCCTCGGATCAATCACTATGTAATCATTTCCTAGAGCGTGATACTTGCTAAACGGAACCACGCTGCACTCCCCCAGAAAAGAATTACACAAATTCAACATTGCCCCAGACGCCTAGCCTATCATTCTTAACTATGATTATCGCTTCGACACCAGGAATCCTTGATCCAAATTCAATAGCGCTAGGTATGTCCTTGGCCGACACCACCCGGTTTCCTATCGCTGTCGCGGCTGCGTCCGCCAGCGAGGGTCGCCTGGATATGACAGTCACCGCGTCAGCTTTACCGAAACTCAGCGACGGGCCAACTGTGCCGGCTGAGGTGCAGACGCCCACCGGAAAGCGATCCGCCTCAAGGCGTATCGCGAGACGATCAGATAACTTACTGTGCTTCCCTGCGTATATCCCGATAACTCTGCCGGTAGTTGACTGCAGATACAAATCGCCTCCGTTTTCGACGATAAAGTCAGAAAAGCTGCGAGCCAACAGAGATCCGACAGCATGGGCGATCGCCCCTGCCACTGCGGCCATCGGTCCGACGTTTGCGAGCCTTGCTGCATCTGCCATATCCCGAGCGATCGGAGGCGCATCCGGCCTTAACTTGATCGGCTCCAACGAAGTGAGAAACTGCGGGTGCTTTGCTATATACGCCCGAAGGCTCAACCTCAACCGCATGAGTTCCTCAACCACTGTGTTTTTCAAGTCAGCGATCTCAGGCTTACCTTCGGGGCCAACCGCCAGGTGCTTTTTGCTTACACCAATCTCCAGATCTGACTCGCCTACAGCGACTCGAAACCGAAAGAGATCGTTATGTGAAAGCTGGTCGCGATAGAACCTTCGGACATAATCCGTCTGGTCACTAGAAGTCAATTCTGATCACCCGAACAGGACAAGCACTTACGCACAGGCCGCAGGCAGTGCATTTCTGTTTGTTCAAGGTCAGCTTCCAGTCCGGCGCACCAATTCTGAGAGCTCCGGAGCGACATACGGCCGTGCAAGCTCCGCAGTGAATGCAGTCGTGTTCATCCCACTGCAGCTCTTTATCTACCAACTCGACCGAAACGCCTAAGCTCCTGGCGTAGTCAAGCCCCTTTTGAATCGACTTATTGTCGTGGTTTTCTATCTCGATCAGAAGCTTGCCCTCTTCGTTCAAGTCTACTCTCGCTCTCAGGATATTGATCTTCAGGCCGTAATCCTTGACCAAATGATACGCTACAGGATGCTGAACAGTATCGGGTGGAAACGTGAGTACTACCCTACATCTAGCCATTATCAATCTCCTCCAGGCTCACAATCTCCAAGGATTTGAGGGTCTGCTGTGTAGGAAGCTTCTGAATTGGCTCTTGCAGCAGCATGCGCCCATTTTGAATCCACGACTTCAAGACGTGGGCAATCTCCCTGGCCTTGCTCAAACTCGATAGAGGCACAGTAGGCACTCTCTTGCCTTTAAGTTCTATAAAGCCGGATCGAAGTTCTTTGTAAGTTGTGCGGCCAAGTACCGGCCGCGACCGGTGCGGCACCCCATAGTCGACAATGCTGGTCTCAATATCCTCGTCCCTGATGCAAACCCGTTCGGCCATATCTTCATCCAGAACTGGTATAGGAACTCCAATCCCCACATAAAGCGTCACGCCGTATCTCTGTATAACTGCTGCTCTGACGTATCTGCGGTCCATGCTTTTTAGGTCACCGATAACTGCTAAAGTTCCTGCGCTTGATACAGGTAAACCTTTGTCATTTCTCTCGACGCTCGGGTTGTGCTGAGTACCTTCCCAAGCGACATAACCGATAGCTCCACCCAAGAATATCCGAGTGCCTATCCCAATCGTCCTGTAGTATGGATCATTGAGTAGCGGGCTGAGCTGTCCCGCACTGCTATATGAAGCATTGCCAAACCTTGGCAGCAAAGTTCCCATGTACGTGTATATAGTGCGTGCAGAAGAGTTAACTGCCACCGGGTAATTCTGGTACGAGTTTCTCGGATTGAACATGTACGCCTGATTAACCGTATCTTTGGTGATGTACGTCTCAATCTCTTTTCTCGGATAACAGTCAGTGCCGTAGGAAACGGCTCGCAATTTAATCGGACGGCCGGCAATGAAATCTTCTATGACATGCGCGCCACCGTATTCGAACGGCCGGGTTTCGGACATCTCAGTCGCACCTATATATGCATCGACTGCTGCGATTCCTGTGTAAGCAGGAACATCGTTTAGCCACACTTTAGCCATCTTTATCGGAGGCTCGGCATGGCCGAAATTCAAGAAGGCGCCCGAAGAGCACATTGCTCCAAAAGTCGCAGTAGTCACTACATCCACATTTTTCGCAACATAAGAGACTCCCCTCTCTGCTGCGAGCTCGACCACTTCGTCTGCAGTGACTACTACAACCTTTCCACTTCTTATTTTCTCATTAATCTCCTCATACGTCCTACTGACAGACATTCATCACACCACCCTTCAGTTCGCCTCGGCCGATAATCGTGTCAAGCTCAATGCAAAGAAATGCCCCTTCGCCACCTATGCGAAGAGGCCCGAGCACAAACTCATCTCTAGGACCCCGGATCGCCGGCGGTCCTCAGGATTTGGCACCGTGCCTTTCGGCCGGTTGCCGGGCTTCATTGGGCCAGTCCCTCCGCCTCTCGCGATAAGTTTATACTGCCAGTATTCACTTTCGTTTATTATACCACTACGATTCCTCAGCCACAATAGTGGCTACCAATCGTGTCAGTGTCAAGCAGATCGGGGCGGAAGCGATGAGACGGCCCAAAGAATATTACC
>ENA-UPSA01000505-UPSA01000505.1-bioreactor-metagenome-genome-assembly--contig:-NODE-505-length-55685-cov-369.621985_pt1 | contig 55685 bp, 50 predicted proteins | sample MGYA00238183_ERZ773288 | MGnify/ENA primary metagenome ERZ773288 (study PRJEB29028, sample SAMN07631243) | bioreactor metagenome | isolation source: Switchgrass digestor | place: USA: Dartmouth... | reverse complement strand
ATCGGCTTGTGTGGAATTTACTTTTGCAAACTGGAAATTACCTTTTCAATTGACCACCTTTTTTAACCTGATCCGGCTTCCCTTCTGTGTTTTCACGGCCTGAGCCCATGCCGCCGCGGACGCCTTTCGCACCATATGCATACTGCATTGCAAAGGTCATATCAGGTTCAAATCCATGGCCTGAACCTGCTGTTTAATGGCCGGTAAACGCAAAAGCCCCGGTGAAGGCGCCAAGGTACCGGCGCATCACCGGGGGAGTGAGGAAATTCCCGGAACAAATCCGTTGACCTTTTATTCCTTTTCAAACATATCCTTTTCCACACCACAATCGGGGCATACCCAGTCATCAGGAAGATCTTCAAACGGGGTCCCGGGTTCTATCCCGTTTTCGGGATCACCAACTTCAGGATCATAAACATAACCGCATACAGTACAAACCCATTTTTCCATAACAATGCTCCTTTCGAATCAACTATTTGACAGCAATATCCCGTCAAAGGGGGCATCCCCTTAATGATATTGCCTGATTATTGATTATATACCCTGGTGTGGAAATTAAAAACCTTGGATGGAATTAATTCTGTTTTGTCAGTGTCAGGTTGCCGCGTATTGGCAAGGTGATAAACTCATTTACGGCCATATGCACGCCGCGGGCGATTATGTCGGCCATGCGCATGACCAGTGACAACCTCGTGCTCTGGAGCACCAGAAAATCCATAAACCCGCCAGTGTTTACGATGCCGGTGATATGCATATCCCCTACTGGCGGGAGGTTCTTCTTAAGCCCGGCGCCCGGCCTGATGGGCCCACGGCCCACGGATATGCTGCCCACATGCTCAAGTATCCCCAGCGATGCGTCGATGGCCACCATATACGCGCAGGGAAGCTGATAGGATGTTTTAAACATCACTTCCTCCAGGTTTTTTGCATGGACCGGTTCCTCGAGGGTACCCAGTACATGAACCCCCGGCAGCTTCCATTTACTGAGCATATCGCCCACCAGGGGTCCCAGAGAATCACCGGTTGACCTGTCGGTGCCGATACACATCACTACGATGGGTCTTCTGCAATGTGGTTCTTTTCTATGTTTAAGGCCGTCTGCGGCCATCAGTTCAGATACGGCCCGGGCGACCTTGAATGCTGCGAATTTATCGTCAGACCTGAAATAGCCTTTTCCGTCCAAACTTACACTCAACTTTCCCGTTTACTCAATAAATAAGTATTCCCGCAGCATGTCCCAATATACTATTGCGGATCCATTTTGGCCCATATGCTGCAACTGCGGCCATTTGCAGCTTAGCTGCCACTGGAGGAATTCATGCCATATCATCGTGAACGGTTAAGCAGTCTGGAGGACTGGCTGCAGAAGAAGATCGAGGAGCAGGGCAGGTCAACCGTGCATTCATTTATCTCATTGGCCTATAATGCCTATGGAATTGTCTTTTGCAGCGCCCTTGCGGTAATCATGCCCGAACTCAGGGCATCCCGTATCCTGATCGGCCTGTCGCTGTATATAATCCTTATTTCCCTGGCAATGGGCGCTGTTTACAGGATGTATGCACGTAAAGACGCCCAGCGGCAATGAATATGGTTCAATAACGGAACAGGCCGCCATCCCCGGCGGCCTGCCTATCATCATGTATTTTTCATGGACAGGGATATCCGCTTGCGCTTTGAATCCACATCAAGGACCCGCACCCTGACGATATCACCCACGGAAACTACTTCCATGGGGTTACGGACGAAGCGGTCAGATAACTCCGAGATATGGACCAGTCCGTCCTGGTGGACGCCTATGTCCACAAATGCCCCGAAGTCCACCACGTTCCGGACCGTGCCGCTGAGCACCATTCCGGGCTTCAGGTCCTTCATCTCCATGATATCCTCCGACATGAGCGGAGGCGGAAGCTCATCGCGGGGGTCGCGGCCGGGTTTCATCAGTTCCCTGATGATATCGGTCAGGGTGGGCACGCCAACCCCTGTCTGTTCTGCGACCTTTTCAAGGCCGATTTCGGAAACCTTCTTCTGAAGATCTCCCAGGCGTCTTGCAGCCACATCCTCCATTGTATGGCCGGTGAGCCTGAGGAGCTTTTCGCAGCTCTCATAGGACTCCGGATGAACCGATGTATTGTCCAGGATGTTTTCCGCGCCGGGTATCCTCAAAAAACCCGCGCACTGCTCAAAGGCCCTGGCGCCAAGCATTCTGACCTTCAAAAGGTCCTTCCTGCTCCTGAAGCTGCCGTTTTCCTCCCTCCATGCCACAATATTCCTGGCAATGGCAGCGTTTATCCCGGCCACATAGGACAGAAGGGCAGCCGATGCGGTATTCAGGTCCACGCCCACGCTGTTGACGCAATCCTCAACAACGCCTGCAAGAGCCTCTCCGAGCCTCTTCTGGTTCATGTCATGCTGGTACTGCCCAACCCCTATGGCCTTTGGATCGATCTTGACCAGTTCGGCCAGCGGGTCCTGAAGCCGCCTGGCAATGGAGATGGCGCTTCTTACCGAAACATCGTAATCGGGGAATTCCTCGGCGCCCAGTTTTGAGGCGGAATAAACCGATGCGCCCGCCTCGCTGACCACCATGTATTTGACGCCGCGGCTCATTTCCCTTATAACCCCGGCTGCGAATATCTCGGTTTCCCTGGAAGCCGTGCCGTTCCCGATGGCGATTACCTCAATGCCGTATTTTTCAATAAGCGCCTTCACAATTTTTCCGGATTCTTCAGTCCGGTTTTGCGGCGGCGTTGGATAGATTACACCTGTATGGAGAACCTTTCCGGTTTCATCCGCCACGGCCAGTTTTACCCCCGTCCGGTAAGCCGGGTCCAGGCCCAGCACCACCTTGCCCTTCACCGGGGGCTGGAGCAGCAGGTTTCTCAGGTTCTTCGCAAACACCTTAATAGCCTGTTCGGATGCCGTTTCGGTAAGGTCCGACCGGATTTCGTTCTCGATGGATGGCTTAATTAAGCGCTGGTATGCGTCCTCAACCGCTCTCTCCACATAAGCTTTGAAGATTGAGTCATCCTTCAATACCGAGCGGCTCTTTAGCCAGTCCAGTATCCTTTCCTCGGGGGCCTCCAGCTTTACCGAAAGATAGCCTTCCCGTTCGCCCCTGTTGATGGCAAGGACGCGGTGAGGAGCTATTTTTGATACGGGCTCGCTGAAATCATAATACATCTGGTAAGGGGAATCCTCTTCCTTTTTTGCTGAAGTGACCAGCATGCCTTCGCGGAAGGTCATTTCGCGGATGGCTTTACGGTATTCCGCATCATCCGAGATCATCTCGGCTATGATGTCCAGTGCCCCGTCAATGGCTTCATCAACGCTGTTAACGCCCTTCTCCGCATTAACATAGGGCGCGGCGACCTCCATCACATCGCCGGTTTTCAGGCTCTGGGCGTAAATAACCGCCGCCAGGGGTTCCAGCCCCTTCTCCCGGGCAATGGACGCACGGGTCCGCCTCCTGGGTTTGAAAGGCCTGTAGATATCTTCTATTTCCTGGAGGGTTTCAGCCCTGTCCAACGCTTCGTTTATTTTCCCGGTCAGTTTGTCCTGCTCGCCTATGAGGCGCCGGACTTCCTCCCGGCGCTGTTCCAGGTTCCTCAGGTAAGTGAGCCTGTCAAACAGCTCTCTAAGCTGCTGGTCATCGAGGCCGCCGGTTGCCTCCTTCCTGTACCTGGCTATGAACGGAATGGTGTTGCCGTCATCAATCAGCCTTACCGCATTCTCCGCCTGGGATTTTCTTATTTTAAGCTCGTCAGCCAGCCTTGACAGTATATCAGCCATCACGCAACTCCTTTCGCTCTCCGGAAACTTTTCCTCCAAACATTCTAAACCGGGGCGGCGGGATTGTAAACATATTTTACCCTTTACAAAGAACATATGTTCGTTTATAATGAAAATGCGCGACCGTCCCCTGTTTTTACTGCGTTATCTGCCTTGCCGCGGGAGGGATATTGATGAAGGTATTGATGAAAAGCGTGGATATGATCTGCCTGAGCAGTTGCGAGGGGGAAATCAGGCCCCTGAAGTTTCGCATCCGGGAAGATTCAGGCGAGCCGCGCATCGTTAAGATAGACCGTATAATTTCAAAAAAGGAAGAAAAGATCGCGGGCAACCGCATGCTGGTGTTTACCGTCCAAAGCGTGATGGATGGCGTAGAGCGCGTCTATGAGATGAAGTATGAAATACAGACCTCAAGGTGGTACCTGTATAAATTATAGAGGTGGGAGGTGAGAGGTGAGAAGTTGGAAGTTAGAGACGGTGAGAAGCCGGATATGTGAAATGGGGGTAAAAAGCTAAAAATAATAACAAAATTATGTTACATTCACGGGGGTTAGCTGACAAAACATGCCGGAACGGCATATTTCTGCCTTGAGTTTAAGAAGACCCGGGGTCTGGGTAAAGCATGGCAACATCATGTGTGATCCCACGCCTGGACTCTGGTGTATGAAATCTTGGTCAATAGAAAAACTAAATTCTGTTTTGTACCTTTTTGGAGTGGAATTTACTTTTTCAAATGAGGGGATGCCCTTTACATCCTGGAATATTCGGCAGCCTATTGACACCCGCCAGGAATCAGCGTACAATAGTACAAAATCATACAGGCAAAAGGCAACGATTGGGAGGAGTAGGCATTATCCCGAAGCACAGAGAGGAAAAGCGTTTGGTGGAAGCTTTCCGTGACGGATATGCTGAAGGTGTCCCATGAGCCGTGAACCCAAATCCATTGTGAAAGTAGGCTTCAACGGAGCATCCCACCGTTACAGGGGAGATAGTATAAGGTTTTTATAACCCGTACTATAACGAGGCGTGTGCTATTTTGGCACAAACACAGGTGGTACCGCGGAGCGCGTTTAAAGCCTTCGTCCTATGAACAGGACGAAGGCTTTTTCAGTTGTTTTATCAACCGTCATGCCTGCCGGTCCAGCCTGTTATAGCCGCATTGGCTGAACGAGCCTGATCCCGGACAACCCAGGTTGCCATGACGCAAAAGCCTGTGAGGAGGTTGTGATATGCTGGGTAAAAAGTATGATTTTCGAAATGCGGAAAAAAGACATCTCAAATTATGGATGGATGAGGGGATCTATCGTTTTGACCCCGAATCAATCAGGGAGATCTATTCCATCGATACGCCGCCGCCCACGGTAAGCGGAAGTCTCCATATCGGCCATATATTCTCCTACACCCAGGCCGAAATGATCGCGAGGTTCCACAGGATGCAGGGCAGGAATGTATACTACCCCATGGGCTTTGACGACAACGGCCTTCCCACCGAACGCCTGGTTGAAAAGGAGATTGGAATCCCGGCCAGCCAATTGCCGAGGGAGGAGTTCATCCGGCGCTGCATGGAGGTTGTTGAAAAGTATGAGGCAGAATATAAAAACCTCTGGCAGTCACTGGGGTTCAGCGTAGACTGGGACCTCTCATACCAGACAATCAGCCCCGTTGCCAGGAGGATATCCCAGAGATCCTTTCTTGATCTTGTCAGATCAGGCCGTGCCTACCTGGAAGAAACCCCTGTCCTGTGGTGCACCACATGCGGAACATCCATAGCCCAGGCCGAACTGGAATCAAGGGAGCTTGAAACCCGCTTTATCACGATCCCCTTCGTGGTCGAAGGCAGGGAGATCCCGGTTGCCACCACCCGGCCTGAGCTTCTCTATGGCTGTGTAGCCCTGTTTGTCCACCCGGAGGACAGCCGTTATGCGGACATTACGGGAAAAATGGCCCGCGTTCCCCTCTATGGTTTTGAAGTTCCCGTTATGGCAGATCCGAGAGCCAGCATGGAAAAGGGAACCGGAGCGGTTATGTGCTGCACCTTCGGCGATACCACCGACCTGGAGTGGTTCCAGGAACACAAGCTGCCATACAAACAGGTCATCATGCAGGACGGCATGATCTCAGGCAATGTCCCGCATATAGGCGGGTTGAAGGTCGAAGAGGCCCGCAGCCGCATTATCGGACTCCTGGAGGAAAACGGGCTTATAAGAAAGAGCGAGGGCATCATTCATAGCGTTTCGGTCCATGAGCGCTGCGGGAAAACCATTGAAATAATCCCCTCCAGGCAGTGGTTTATACGTATCATGGACCAGAAGGAGCGCCTGCTGGAGGCTGCGGACAAAATACAGTGGTATCCTCCTTCAATGAAGACCCGTTACCAGTTATGGGTTGAAAACCTCAAATGGGACTGGTGCATATCAAGACAGCGATATTTCGGCGTCCCCTTCCCCCTGTGGTACTGCAAGGCTTGCGGTTCCGCGATATTCGCAAGGGATGAGGACCTGCCGGTTAACCCGCTGGATACCGCCCCGCCCCATCCCTGCGGCTGCGGATGCCAAGAATATGTCCCCGAAAGCGCGGTTATGGACACCTGGGCCACCTCGGCCCTGACCCCGCTTATCAATGCCAAATGGGGGGAGAAACAGGAAGACGGCAGGCTCATCCCCATGACCATGCGCACCCAGGCTCATGAGATAATACGGACATGGGCTTTCTACACCATAGCCAAAAGCCTGTTCCATACCGGCCGGATTCCATGGAGGGATATCATGGTCTGCGGATTCGTAACGGTCGATGGGCAGAAAATAAGCAAATCAAAAAACAATGCGGGCTATTCGCCGGCTGAGCTGATCGCGAGATATTCGGCAGACGGGCTCCGTTATTGGGCTACCAGCTGCAGGCTCGGAACAGATACCCAGTTTTCCGAAAACGAGCTTAAGGCTTCGCAGAGATTCCTGACCAAGCTCTGGAATGCCGCCAGGTTCTGTTCCATACACCTAAAGGACTATGTCCCGTCAGAACCTGCATCCCTTTATCCCCTTGACGCCTGGATCCTTGAAAGATGCAGGGAAACCACCATGAAGGCACGGGCACTTCTGACCCGCTATGAGGTTGGCGCTGCCAGGTCCGAGGTTGACATCCTCTTTTGGAAAGATTTTTGCGATAATTATCTTGAACTTGTCAAGGACCGGCTTTACAAACCTGAGGTCCATGGGGAAGAAGCAAGATCCTCAGCCCGGTATGCCCTGTATTGCAGCCTTTCGACCATTCTTAAACTGTATGCCATCTATGTTCCCTTCATCACCGAGGAAATCTGGCAGCACATTTGCAGAAAACATGAGAAGGAGCATTCCATCCACCAGACGCTTTGGATGGATGATGGAAGGCTCAGCAGGGATCTGCTGGAATTCGGAGAGGCTGTGAAGGCTGTCCTCGGCGAGACAAGGAGGTATAAATCGGAGCACAAACTGTCTCAGAAAGCCGGGTTTGAACATCTGGCCATCCGGATGGAAAAGAGATTCATACCCTGGTTCAGACGCAGCATGAAGGACTTCATGGCCTGTTCCGGGGCCAGGGACATCACGCTGCAGGAAGGACCAGCTTCGGTTGAAATACGGGAATGATTGAAGGAAAAGCCCTTCTGGATAAGGATTTTTATTTACCTCGATGGATAAAGATGGCAGAATACCGTCGAATGGTTGGTAGGAAGAGTAAAAGGCTGATTAAAATCAATGATTGTTAAAAGAGGCTGTCTTTATGACAGCCTCCTTATATTTCCAACCGATATCACCTGAAGTTCACGCTGTTCATTACATCTTCAAGCTGCCGGGCCTCTTCTTCGGTGAAGCTTGAAAGGGTGAACAAAACCGCAAAACCATCCTTTAGGAAGACATACATGGTCTGATAAACATCAATGCCGGCGAAAGTCTGTATTCCCTTAACCCTGGCAAGCTCCTTCCCGCTGATTTTGACTGTCTCCACTTCTTCAAAGGTCATATCAATGCCCGAGGCTTTTATTCCTTGGACCTGTATGTTCAGATAACTTCTCGCATCCTTGATAAATGCGGCATACTGGGAAATATTCTGTGCCATGATACTGATATATGGGTTGGTGCCGCCTGCATAATCAAGAGGATAGAATGAAGTAAACAACATGGGAATTACTTGCATGGCCTCCAGGTCAATAGTTCCCTCCCCGGTTTCGCTGTTCAGGAAATCCATCGTGTTTTGCAGGATCTGGGCAAACTCTTCCCTTGATGCTATATACCAGCCTTCCGGTATGGCCACCGTGAAACCGAAGTATGGATTGGTATATGTGTTGCCTTCAACTCTTCCGTAAACATCATCGGCGTCAACTCCGCCGGCTGATCCGGGATCAATTTCTGAACCCTCGGAAGGCTCCGCCGGTTCTTCGCTTTCCTGAGGGGTGGCCGGGGGCGTTTCAACCACAGGTTCTCCTGCATCTCCGGGCATGGCCGACGGCGTTTCTCCCGGCTTTGGTGTCTCCGTTTTTACATCGCCGGTATCGGTGGTATCAGCAACATCCCCGGCAATATCACCAGTTTTATCCGCCGGTTCCTGCTTTTTCCCGCATCCGGCAAGGACCGATACCAGAAGGATAAGTGCCAGAAGTATGGCAAGGGCTCTTTCAACTCTTTTCATAGATTATTCCTCCAAACCAGAATCCGAGGCCCGTATTCCTTTTACGCGCAAATTTCATGCCCGGTTTCTCTTTGCCCAATGGTCTGTAATATAGATTATGACACAATCCCGGGCTTAAGGCAAGCTAATCGGGGATTGCCCGGCCGCAACCGGTTTCCTAAAAAACAACGATTTTTTGGGGAATGCCATAACAGATTTTGTGACATATCTCTACAAATTCTTGCTTTATTGTTAAATATCTCTACGCATCTTGACATATATTGACCAAAGCGTTAAAATTCAAACATATAATTTAATTCTGGGGGGGAAACTCAAGATGAAGGCAACAGGAATGATCCGAAGCCTTGACCAATTGGGAAGAATCGTAATTCCCATTGAACTGCGCAGAGTATTGGACATAGAGATCGGAGATGGTCTGGAATTCTATTCCGACGACGATTCTATCGTTTTGAAGAAATATGAGCCAGCTTGCATCTTCTGCGACAATGCACGTGACATCAGGCAGTACAAGGGCAAGAATATTTGCGGCGAATGTTACGATCTGCTGAAAGAGAAGCTATAAACAATTGGTCTGTTGGTAGAAAAGAACGTACAGTAATGAAACTGTACGTTCTTTCTATATATATGCTTCCTTCTATTCTTTCTGCCTGGCTGCTTTCTTGCCGGAATGATCATTGTTTTTGGACCGGTACTCCTCCCATACCTTCCAATTCTCAGCGGCAACCAGCTTCCAGTAATTGTCCACCTGCTTCTTCTGGTCTTCTTTCAACTTGTTATAGGCATCCCTTGCGGCTTTAACCGCCGATTGCGAAATATTTTGGCCGTTGGTATAGCTTTTGTTTATCAGGTCGCACACATTCCTGACCGCTTCATCCTTCTTCTGGGCATTCTTATCCTTCTTGTCCTTATTCCCGTCTGTTTTGTCCTTATCTGTCTTATTGGAGCAATCCAGGATAATGCCATGTGTTCCGGATATGCCGCTGTTGCTGCTGCCCTTCACCACCCATATGGGGGCTGTTACGGCAATGTCCTTGTCAAACTGGTCAACACGGATATAGTAATAGGGACGGTCAGCCGGCAAGGTCAGATCCAGCGTATAGGACTGGACCGCCAGGGTCTGGCTTGTGACTATCTCACCGCCTTTGGAGATGACCGAAACCTTGCCGATTGTTTCACTGCCGGATTCCTTGAGCTTAACCCTGATACGGACCTCATCGGATGCAGTATTGACTATGGAACCCATGATGTGTCCGTTAAGGGTATACCTGATCTCCAGGTTTTCGTCCTCGGTGGCATACACCCTCCTGTTTCTCATTGCGTCATACAGGTCGTCGCGGGTGAGCTTTTTGGCCAGTATTACGGTCCGGGCAGTGTTGGCATCCCCGAAATTGGCGCTCCGGTTATCCTGGTTGTTGGTCGGCGCCAGGTGCCAGCCCTTATCCAGCGCCCTTGTATAATAATCATAGGACCTGTAGTACTTGTCGCTGCCCACGGCTCCTTCCCCGTTTCCTGCCTCGATGAGCGACACCAGGGCATCGATCTCCCCGTCATAGTAGTTGAAGTCGTGGAAATCACCATGCTCCTTTCCGGGATGGTTAAACTGCGAGATGGATCCGGTATGCTTCTTCAGTTTATTATAGTAGTTCAGGAGCCCGCCGGCTCTGCTGAATGCGGCTTCACCGGCTGTTTCAAAGCCATTGGTATTGAAGGTATTAATATGCCCGTTGCCATTATTCCAGGCCATTTCGTAGCCAAAAATGGCAACGAACCTGCTGTCCGTAAAGGTATCCGCTATGGCTTTGCCACCGGTCCACTCCGAGCTTTTGCTGCCATCTGCCAATGTTGCTTCGGCAGCGTTGTCAAACATGCCTGAGTCATCGGTCACCGCAAAGAAATCCAGCCCGGCATCATCCCTGGCATGCCGGTAAGCCTCCTTCAGGCTTCCTTCGCCATCGGACAGGCTGCTGTGCGCGCTTAAATGGCCGAAGTACAGGTTATAGTCGTCTATCTCGTCATAATAATAAGGCGGATCGGTTATAACCGGCACGCTTTTATTCCCGTCAGACCGGCTGTTCCACCATTGCACCCAGTTGAAGCCGAAGAGCCAGTACCAGCAATAATACCATCCCGGCCATTTGTTCCAGCCCGACTCCTTCCAGTTCTGCCAATCCGGCCAATCTTTACTCCTGGACCACTCTTCCCAGAAGTCTTTCCAATCGTCCCAATCAGACCGGCCTTGCTGCCGGGACCAATCGGTGTAAGAAAAGGCCGCATATCCTGCCCGGTTGACCGCGGCGACGGACGGAACGGATATAGTGCCGAAAAGAAGAGCAGCACATAACGCAAGACAGGTAAATAACCTTTTCGCAGACATGGCATCAATCTCCTTTTGCATATCATTAAAGATCCGGATAATTTTCGGGAATAACATGACCGCCAGACGGAATATGTAAACCTTTGCTGCCAACATGAGGCAATACCGCTCCAGCGGCAATTTTATTATATTCCGTTAACTCGCAGGATTTTCGTTTCCCGATTTAAGTCTTGTTTTCTTTCACATAAATTTTTCGTTACATGCTGCCGATTGCCGGGGGATAACAGATCCGGGAGAAATGCGGAATGGCAGGAAGCAGCCCGTGTATGGACTGCTTCATAGTAAACCAGTATAGAAGAATGGTTATATTCATACTGACTGTTCCCGATTAGCGCGAGCAATCAACAGGATTTTAGCCGTGATTAGTCAGCGGAATCTTGCTGTGAGAAACTTCATTTTACAGTGCTTTGCAGGAATGGGGCAATCCCGTACCTCTTTCTATCCGATCGCGGCTTTCAGCACAGCCTCGATTTTTTCCAGCGTGGGTACGCCTTCGTGTATCTTTTCGCCATCCACATAAAAGGTCGGAACATACCAGTAATCATACTGTTCAGCGATATCAGGGTTCCTGGTCTCGTCAATTCTTTCTATTTCAATGGCCCTGTACTCGGGATTATTCTCCATAAGGCTTTTGAGATAGCCTTCAGCCCTCATGCAGTACGGGCATGTGGGGATCATGAACATGGTTACCTTCTTCATGATGCCTCCAGTCCTTATCAGGTTGTTTGTTATATTATACCCTTAAACAACTTCAGATTGCCACACCCTGCCCGCGAATACATGTAAGGTATAGCCGCTTTTCGTACGCAACTGGGGTTTTGTCGAAAAAAGACAATATCCTTATCTAAAAGAATAAAAAACTAATTGTGACAATGTAATCGAGTGATAGAATTATTTGATAACCTACTTTGTATGATTTATAAAGGGAGGACTTGCTTATAATTAGTTAATTGTATCCTGTTCCCGCCTGTGATAGTATCAGTTCATAATTCCAACCTGACATTCCTGTTGAGAGGTGAACCTACATATGTTCAAAAAACTGTTATCTGTTATCCTGGTTTGTATACTTGCTGCCACCATGGTTGCAGGCTGCGGCGGAAGGGCAAACGACGAAGATGGCGATAAACCCCTGAAAAGTGCTTCTGACAGGGCCGACCGCGAAGAAAGATCCTCTGGTAATGAGGCCAAGAAAGGTAATGACACAGAAGAAGAATCTTCCGGCTATGATGAGGACAAGGACGATAATGACATATCCGGGAAAGTTGAATAAGAAGCAGGGGAATTCAAAATTACCATAGATCCGCCTAAGGGGTGGGAAGAATACAAACATGCAACCACATCGACCGTGCTTTATTACTATAAGGAAGTTAAGCGACTGGAAGCAGTCCGCAATTTCGTAATTTATAAATACGATCCTGGCTCTACCTTTAAAACCTTTGCTAACGCGAAGGAAGCAGCCGAGTATTATGTAGATACCTTCAGAAAACATTACGAGGACAGGGGCGAAGTCAGCGAAATCAAACAGGTATCCATAGATGGTCTTGATGCCTTCAGGATTGATATAGTCATGGAAGGAACGGAATACCTGGAAAAGCAGATTATCGTTATTTTCATGAAGGATGAAACGCTGTTCGAGGCTAATGGCATATGCCTGGCTGATGACCAGGAGGGCATCGAGGAAATTGAGGCCATCCTGAAATCCCTCAGAATCGATTAGGGAACTGCTTTTGAAAGTACCGTATGTTCATTAATATATCACTCGATTCTCTGTTGAGGGAGGAAACCCATATGTTCAAGAGGTTGTTGTCTGTTTTACTGGTTTGCTTCCTTGTGTTCACCATGGCAACAGGCTGCGGCAGAAGCGCATCGGGTGCAGACAGTGATGAGCCTGAAATAAGCGCATCAGGCAAGGCCGATCCCGATGAAAAGGCTCCCGGCAAGGATACCAAAATAAAAGATGACGACACAGGCAGTATGATTGACGAAAAAAGTGAAGACACAGGCAGCATCAATGCAAAAGAAAGTGAAGCAGAAATAAAGCCTGCAAAAGAAAGGGATACAGGGGAGGATGAAGGCAGTACGGAGGAACAGGAAAGTCCCGAGCTTGAGCTTGAGTTTGAAGCTGAAGCTGAGGCTGAGGGAGAAGCTGATGTTGGCTCTGAAGATAGCAGTTTTAACTCATCGCCAGCTGCCGGAGGGTTCACCGTGACCATTGTTGCGCCGGAAGGATGGAAAAAGCTGCAAGTCCCCTATGAACTCATATTGCTGTATTACGAAAAGAACGTTAATCAAAGCGTGCCCCCGGCTTTTTCCGTGTTTCTGCCATATGGTGAAACGCACAGCACCACTGAAGAAGAGGCGCAGTATTTTGCGGAGCAGGTTAAAGCCGCTTACCCTGATAATTCCCAAATTGGCCAAATCATGCAAACAACAATAGATGGTCTTGACGCTCACAGGGTTGATGTGGTCTATCCGCTGTTTGGAGATATGAAAAAGGAAATTGAGGTCTTTTTCATCAAGAATGGACAGATGATTGTGGCTGCCGGCGGCTGTTCAGTCGATGACGATGAGAGCATCAGGGAAATTGAAGCCATGCTGAAATCCCTCAGGATCAGATAGGGAACGGTTTTTGGGACAGCATCTGCGATACCGGAAGAACGCTTTCTCCAACAACATTATTTTGTAATCATCAAAGGGACTATATGAAGGATTCCAGGGATGGTTACGCTGTCAATCCCGCTTGCGGGATTTGCGGCAGAAACCGTCCCTTATTCTATGCTGTACTTTCCGGAATGGATGACCTTCCCTGTCCTGTCCAGTATGAAGTATTTATGGTTATCATATTTGTATGCCCTGATATAGTCTTTGCTGAAATCTTCAACCTCATCGTAAACCGCGTCGATAACCATTTCGCCCGCGGTATTGATAAACCCCCATTTACCTCCCGCATCCATCTTAGTCTGGACCGCCGCCAGGCCATTGCAGAAATCCTTTGCCCATGTGAAACGGGGTTCTATGGCGACTTTCCCTTCCTTATCGATGTAGCCGTACAGGTTATCCTTCACGATAATCGCCAGGCCGTCGGAAAAGGTGCCGAAGGCATACTCCGCCGGGGCCAGGATATTGCCGCTCTTGTCTATCATATACTTCCCGCCGTCTTTCTCCCCGTAGGCCACACCCTCGCCGAAATCGCCGGCATACTCGAACTGGGGCTGGATGGTGATGGTATAGTCAGGGTCTATATAACCGAACAAGTCATTCTGCCTGATGAGGGCCAGCCCGTCCGAAAAACCGGAACATATTTCAAAGCTATCGGGAATAAAGACCTCTCCGCTGGTATTGATAAAACACTTTACAACTTCTTCTCCCTGCTCCATCCAGACCAATGCACGGCCTTCGGGAGAGAAGCTATCGGCATACAGGAAGCGGGGACTTACAATCTCTTTCCCGGTGGCATCTATATATCCCCACAGCACGGTCCCCGATTGCCAGTCACCCGTACATACCGCCGCATAGCCGTTTGTGAACTCTCCAGCGCCTGTATATTTGGGCGGAATGACAGCCTGGTTCCTGGTATCTATATAACCATACAGATCTCCGTCCGATATGATTGCCAGGCCCTCGGAAAAAAAGCCGGCATACGCATATACAGGCTCTATGACCGTTTTGCCCTCCAGGTTGATATAACCCCATTTCCCGTCGGCTTCAAAGGGCAGCAGGGTTTCATTAAAGTCCCGTGGCAGAATAGCAGCCCCGGCGCCCGGCTTTTTGGAACAGGAACCCAGAAATAGGATTGCTGCCATCAGGCATAACACTATAATTGCTTTTTTCCCCATTACAATCCTTCCTCTTGGGCATTGGCTCATGATATACACTATACTACAACATTGCCATGGTTAAATAAATATTGGCGATATACCCGTCATTGTCCGAATACTGCCTCCCCCAGGACCTTCCCGATGGAATCATTTATGACCAGGTCGGCACGCCGGTCATACGGGGTGGAGGATTTGTTGATCAGTACGAGCCTGCTGCCGCTATAGTAATCTATAAGCCCGGCTGCCGGATATACCGCGAGGGAGGTGCCTCCGACAATCAGCATATCGGCTTTCCTGATGTGTGCGGCAGCCTTTGATAAAACGCGCATATCCAGGCCTTCCTCATACAGGACAACATCCGGGCGGACTATCCCGCCGCACTTTTGGCACTTCGGGACTGTTTCAGGATAGTTTACCACGTACTCCAGGCCATATTTCTCCCCGCACTTCATGCAATAGTTCCTGAAAACCGACCCGTGGAGTTCCTGGACTTCCCTGCTCCCGGCCATTTGGTGCAGGCCGTCGATGTTCTGTGTAACCACAGATTTTAAAATACCCCTCTTCTCCAGTTCGGCAAGAGCCAGATGGGCGCGGTTTGGCCTGACATCGGCAAATATGAGGTTGTTCCTGTAATATTCGAAGAACTCCCCGGGATGAGCCATGAAAAAGGTATGGCTGAGCAGTTCTTCCGGTGAACGCCCGTATTTCGTCAGGGTTTTGTATATGCCGTCCTCGCTTCTGAAATCGGGAATATTGCTATCGGTCGATACTCCCGCTCCGCCGAAGAAAACCACATATTCGCTGCTGTCAAGCATATCCTTCAGGGTTCTTATCCTTTCATCTTCCATCAAAACACCCCCTTGATACCTTTGCTGTCATAGCCCGCTTATATTATAGCACTTTTATCCGCTGCCATAATGGCCCGGGGCTTTGCCGGAAGGGAAAATTTAAAGGCATCGATAGATTTCTATCAATGCCTCTTCTCATTTCCATCCGGGTTACCAGTTGCTCAGGCGGGAGTCCTCCGGCTCCTGGCTGTTCCATTCCTTGAATAGAAGGATGGCCCGCTCCTCGGGCATGGGCTTGCTGATATAGTAGCCCTGGGCCCTGTGGCACTTGTGTTTCATGAGATATTCCATCTGCTCCTTCTTCTCTACACCCTCGGCCAAAACTACAAGGCCCATTTTCCGCCCCATCATGACAATGGTATCTATGAAGCTTTCTCCCATCTTTCCCGTCAGGAGGGCATCAATAAATGATTTGTCAATTTTCAGCGTATTTATGGGAAGCTGTCCCAGGTAGCTCAGGGAGGAATAACCTTTGCCGAAGTCGTCCAGTGCGATCCTAACCCCTGCCTTCCTTAACTGGAGAAGCCTTGTCCTGATATTCTGGAACGACTGCATCATGATCGACTCGGTGATCTCAAGCTCCAGCTGCCTGGGTTTAAGGCCGAATTCCTCTATAACAGCCAGCACCATATCTACAAAATCATCCTGTAAGAGTTGCAGGATGGAAACATTGACCGCTATCATCAGGTTTTGGTGGCCCATATCATTGAGCTTTTTGAGGAACAAACAGGCATTCCTGAGCACCCATTGGCCGATGGGAATAATAAGATGGGTTTCCTCGGCGATATTAATAAAATCCAGGGGAGATACAAAGCCCAACTCGGGGTTGTTCCAGCGGATCAGCGCCTCGAAGCCCGTGATCTTGCCTTCCAGGAGGTCCACCTGGGGCTGGTAATGCAGGAAGAACTCATTGTTGCCCAGTGCTCCCCTGAGGTTCTTTTCTATCTTCATCCTCTTGTCGAACTCAACCTGCAGATCCCTGTTGTAGATGTAATACCTGTTCTTGCCTTCGGCCTTTGCCTTATACATGGCGAGGTCCGCATGGCGCAAAAGGTCCTCGGTGTTTGTCCCATGGTCCGGATATATTGCGATTCCAACACTCACGGTAACGTATAATGTACTCCCGGCAATGACGAAGGGTTTATTAAAGTTGCGGATGATCTTCTCCGCGAATTCCTCAACATCTTTCAGGCTCCTGACATCGTAATAGCAGATGATGAATTCGTCGCCACCAAGCCTGTATATTTGCTGGTTCTTTCTCATTATGGAAGACAGCCTCTTACCCATCCGGATAATGAGCTTGTCGCCATAGCTGTGCCCCAGCGTATCATTGATAAACTTGAAATTATCGGAATCAACGTACAACAGGGCGCATAGCCCATCCTTTTTAGCCTTGATTATATCCTGCATGTGTTCAGACAGGCACAGCCAGTTGGGAAGCCCGGTAAGCGAATCATGATAGACATTATGCCTGAGTTTTTCCTGAATGTCCTTCATTTCTTCATACTTGACGCTGAGCTCGCCCTGTGTCGCAAAGAGCTCCTCGTATGTGGCTTCCATCTCCCTGTAGCTTTCCTGGAGCTGCCTTTCAGCGGCCTTCAGCCTCCTGACATAGATCATCAGGACAACCAGCAAGGCTGAAAGAACAGTTATAACACCCAATCCGATCAGAACGAGCGTCCTGTATGTTTCAAAAAAGGAGAAGGGCCTGTTGATGATCTGACTGTTCTCGTCCACCCGGTCAATAGGGATTTCGAACTTGGACAGCTGATTATAGTCATAAATTGTACTTACGGTTTTCTCATTGGATATGGGAATACTGGAGGCAGGTTCGCCGTTCAGAATTCGCAGGGCTATGTTTGCAGCAACCTCACCCTGTTTTCTGCCGCTTAGCATGCTTCCGCCTATGGCCCCATGCCCGATGGTGAAATCATAGAGATTGAAGACCGGAACACTGGTGCGTTCACTGATCATATGGCATAACTGCTCAAAGCTCATGGTCCTTCCTTCCCTGTCAACATAGAAGGAAAGAATAAAAATGGCGCTGTCCGGCTCAGCATTGCCGACGGCTTCGAACACCTCTTCGTACGTCATGTTATTGAGGCTGACTCCCTCTATATCTGGCCTGATCCTTTTCAGGGTGAAAAGGGCCAGCTGCCCGGAAGACATGGCGCTTTCGGTATTGTCATAGACCATATATATCTTTTTCAGGCGGGGCATTGCTTCAATGGCGAGCTTTACCGTATCGCCGGGATCAACCTGTTCCAGCACGCCGGTCACGTTTTCATGGCCGTTGATAATGTTGGCAACCCCCATCTCATTGACCCCGCAGAAAACCACGGGTGCGTCGGAAAACAGCTCTGCCCTGTGTTTCAGCGAAAACTCAAGGGCAGCGTCGTCGGACGTTATAATGATGTCAATCCTGCGATCTTTATATTTAAATAGAAAATGCTCATACAGACGGTCGAGATTTTCCTGGCTGGGATAGTTCTTCCAGTCCATGTATTCAACAGAGATATCCAATATATACTTGGTCATATAGTCGGATTTTTCAAGTGAATTGAGGATTCCTTCGACGATTTCCCGGGTCCATGTGAATCCCTCATGGTATGAGTTCAGTATAAGGACGTGCCTGGGCTCGTCAATACGTAGCGCGCTCCCGGGCACAGCGGTAATTATGCCAAGTATTAAAATAAAAATAACAAACACGGTTAAGTGTCTGCTTCTCCGTCTTAAATACATATCATCACCAAAATCAGCTTAACGCAGCCACTTCGCTTCATTTACAGTGTACTATTAGATTGACGGGACAATGCCATATAGCTATATAAGGCAACTGTTAATTACCACACGAATAAACCGCCGAAACCAGTTAATTTATGTATGTTATAGCCGTATTTGTATTTTCTCTCACATTGCGGCTTTTTTATAATTACCACTATAATGGTATGCATAAACAAAAACTGCTCATTTTTTCCTTTTTTTATTTTTTAAGTAATTATGCATACTGGGAATAAAGATGCAGAAAGGCGGGGATTGTGTCACTCGCCCTGTATCTTCCGCTTATATTCTTTCCATTGCGCATTTGCCTGATGACAGGCCCGGCACAAGAAGCTATTCGACCACTTCGTATCCCTTTTGCCGGAAAGCCTCCCTTATTTTTTCCAGGTCGATACCTTTCATAGCCGCTCCCTTCGGGATGGTCATATAGCGGCCAGCGGTATTGAGCATAGCCGGATTCGTAATGCTCTTAAAGCCTAATTCCTTCATGATATCAATGATCTCGGGATCTTCCCTGCATAGTTCGTAGACGGTTTTTGAAAGTACAATCTGTTATCCCATCTTTCTCCCTCACTTTGTCCGGTATGGCCCGTCATGGAAAACTGCGGCGCGCGTTAAGTTATGGCAGCGTGGTTGCCTTTTTAAAGGAGATCTTCCAGTTGGATCCCGGCGAAACATTGTATGCCCTTGAAAATGAGCCCTGGTTTATTGCCACCGCGATATAGTCAAGGGAGTTCACATAAACAAGGGGCTCCCCTATGTAAACATCTGCGAATGATTTGACATACCTGATAATATTACGGTAGACCTCCCGGGTGTCATTTATTATAGATATCTCCACCCTGCCGCCGTAAGGAATCTCCAGTGCCCTGAACTGTTCCTTGCTGATATTGGTCCATAGGCTTCCGAACCGTACATCAAGGATATCAATGGTGCCTGTAATGGTATCCCCGTCAATTACGGGTTCTGTTACAGGAAGTTCCACCACGCTGTGAACATCAATTACGGGGCCGATATCCTCAAAGCGGATAAACCCTGCAGCCAGCCGGGCCCCGGCATAGGCATAGATATCCCTGCCGTGGAATGTATATGAATCGCTCGAACTGGGCAGGCGGTTCTTTTCTTCATCAATCTCCCTGGCCTCCGCTATGCCGATCATCCTTTTAACATGTGTAAGAGTCCCGTTGTCGGGAGTGATTATGTAATGCCCGCTGTTGGTCCGGACAGCGATGCTTCTCCTGGTGGAACCCACCCCTGGATCGACCACCGAAACGAATACCGATTCCCTGGGCCAGTAGTGCACTGTCTGGATCAGGCGGTAGGATGCCTCCCAGATATTATACTGGGGTATTTCATGGGTAAGGTCGCATATTTTCAGGTCCGGGCATACCGAGTATGCAACGCCGTACATGGCGCTGACCGCCCCATCCGCGATACCGAAATCCGATTGAAAAATCAACAGCCTGCTCATAACGACCTCCTTGATTGCTATGTTTTCTTTTCGAACAATACCGTCCAGTCGGGTCCATAATCCACATGCCAGGTTTCGCGGAAGCTGCCCATGCAAGTGGCAACCGCGATCTTCATAAGCTCATTTGTATAAATAACTGTTTCCCCTTTATTAACATATCCGAAGGACCTTGCAAAAAGAGCCCTTTCGCGATGGACTGTTCTTCCCCCGCTGCTTATGGTCATATCAAGCATGTCGCCGTATTCAAACCCGTTGGCCAGGAATACATCGGCCGGGATATTGGTCCACATGTTCCCGAAATTCGGATCGCAGATCTCAAAGATCCCCTCAGCCCGGTTAAGGCTCACACTTGGCTGGATGATCGGATGCGTCACGATCTCTTCAACCGGGTATTCCGGTCCTACTTCCTCATAGGAAATGATTCCGCTTGCGAGCTTTGCGGCGCAGTATCCAAACAGGTCCCTTCCGTGGAAGACGCTGGTTCCCTCGGTATCTTTAAGCCGGTTCCGGGTTTCATCTATCTCCCGCACCTCTTCAATGCCCATGTAAGCCTTTACATGGGTCAGGGTCCCGTTATCGGGGGTGACGACATAGTAATCTTCGCTTGTCCTGGCTACGCAGGCCCGTCTGGACGTCCCCACACCGGGGTCCACAACAGACACAAATATGGTGCCTTTCGGCCAGAAGCGCATTGTCTGGTACAGCCGATAGGACGCGCTCCATGTATCAAAACGCGGAATCTCATGGGTGCCGTCAATGATCTCCAGGCTGCGGTCCACCGACTTGACTACGCCGTACATGGCACAGACCGCGCCTTCTTTATAGGTAAAGTCTGTCTGGAATACAAGTATGGGTTTTTCCATGCCCTAAATCCCTTCTTCCTTAAGCAGAAGCCATTCGTCATATTTCAAACGTTTATCTTACCAGGAAGCCAGCCTCGACATGGCGGTTGCGTAAATCTTAAAAAGACGCTTGATGCTTTTAATCTCAATACATTCGTCCGCCTGGTGGGCCAACGTTCGGTCCCCTTTCCTGCCGGGACCGAAGGCGACGCAGTTTCTCAGGGCCTTGCTGTAGGTGACGCCACCGCTTATAATGGGCTTCGCGTCGGTTTCACCGCTGATCTCCCTGTAGGTATCCAGCAGTATTATGAGCCAGGGGGAATCCTTGTCGGCCAAAGTAGGCTTGTCATCATACTTCAAAGTCACCTTCAGCGGGCTCAGGGCTTCCTGGAGCCTGTCTGTCAGTATATCCGATGTTATCCCGTACGGGTACCGGCAGTCGATCTGGGCATATACCTCATTGTTCCTTATTTTCAGAATCCCCAGGTTCATGGTCAGTTTGCCCATGGGCTCTATATCGTAATCCAGGCCGGCGCCCTTGCCGTGGTAATCATGGAAACACATATAAAGATGCTTCGCCAGGCTGTCTTCGGCTGCCAGGCTTATGATTTCCAAAAGGCGCACCGTGGCGTTTTCTCCGGCTGCAGGTATTGAAGCGTGAGCCGCTTTTCCGGATACCTGGATCCTGATCTTATTTCCCTCCCGGGTCACATCGCCACGATATCTTTTTTGCTTAAGTATCCTCACATACTTGTCAGCGTTCTCGCCGTTCCTGACAAGGGCCCATGCCGTCGGGCTTACCACATTGCACTGCACGCCGCCATCCAAAGCCTCAATGGAGGTGTCCGCAACACCGTCCACCTCCCACATCAGCGCACCCTTTTCCCCGAGGGTATACGGGAACCTGCCGTCGGGTGTGAAGGCGAACAACGGGTCCCCCGCCTTTTCGGCATAGTACCTGATATCGTTCATGGTCCGTTCCTCATCGCAGCCTACAACCACACGGATCTCCCTTTTCAGGGGTATCTGCCGGTCCCTGATATATTTGAGCCCGTAGTAGGTCAGCATAAGGGGCCCCTTCATATCCTGGGCGCCCCTGCCGTAAATCATCCCGCCGGAAATGGCTCCGCTGAAGGGGTCTTTACGCCATCCATCACCGGGGGGAACCACGTCCAGGTGTGAAACAACATCAATCCTTTCCCCGGACACATTCCCGGGAATACGGATGGCCAGGGCATGACCGTCGAATTCCAGGACCTCAAAACCATCTGCCAGGGCTTTTCCCTTCAGCCATTCATACCCGGCGTGAACGCCCTTGCCATAGGGCATGGCCTGCGTCACTGTCGCGGCGTCATAAACAGTTGGTATTCTTATCAGCTCCGATATGCTCGTGACTATATCCGGGTAATACTTCGCAAAACTCATACGAACGGATACCACATCCTGAAATCCTGAGGCATTATGTTTTGGGTGATGATCCAGTATGCGCAAAACAGCAACAGAATGATATAGATTGCCTTAAAGACCTTGTCAGCCTTGAGTTCCTCATGCTCGCTGTAGTAGGTCCTGGTCTTTCCCCTGCCGTACCCCCTCAGGTCCATGGCATTGGAAATATTGCCCACCCTCTCGAAGGAGGTGATTATAAGGGGAACAAGGATCAGGGCATTCTGTTTCAGGCGGCTTTTGAGGGAGGCCTTCTTGGGATCCAGTTCAACTCCCCTCGTCTGCAGGGATACTTTTATATTGTTGTAATCCCTCGCGATATCGGGGATGTACCTGAAGGCAATGGAGAATATTGTGCATATCTTGTATGGCACCTTGATGGAATACAGCCCGGCCGCCATCTCCGATGGGGTTATGGAGAGTATGAAAACAAGGGATACCATGAAGGAGGTTATCATTTTAATAAAGCGGACGCTCAGATACCAGAGGGTTTCAGCCGACAGAAAGAGGCGCTCGGTAAGGCTGACCAGTACAGTATTCCCTCCGCCGCACCAGTAAGAGCCTATGTCCGGGCCAGCCAGCCAGAAAAGTACTATATTGAGCAGATTAACAACCGTTATTACTATGATAAAGTACTTGACCTTCTTCCAGTTTGGTCTCAGCGAAACAAGGCCGATAATGCTCAGGATAAACAGCGGCATTATCAGCCGGATGTCAAAGGACATGATGATATAAACCAGCAGGATGATGAAGGTGCGGACCTTTGTTTTGCCGGTCAGCCTGTGAAGGAACGTGTCGCCGGGAATCAGGTTAATCAGCAGCCGGTTTTCCATGGTCCCTCACCATCCTTTCATAGTTGATGAAGTGCTCGATATAGGCCTCGGGTTCGATACCCAGGCGCATGGCCAGCGTATAGAGCGAGGTCTGCTTCAGGTTGGCCCGGTTTATGACCTGGTCATCGGACAGCACCTTGTACACCGAATCGTCCGCCACCACTTCCCCCTCGGCGAATACAACGGCACGGTCGGTGTACTGGATGGCAAGATGCATGTCATGTGTTATGAACACAATGGTAATGCCATATTCCCTGTTGAGTTCATCCAGGAACTCCATGATTTCGGTGTAATGGCGGAAATCCTGGCCGGCGGTCGGTTCGTCGAGAATGATAATATCAGGCTGCAGGACCAGTATTGACGCAATGGTGACCCTCTTTTTCTGCCCGTAGCTCACCGCTGAAACCGGCCAGTTCCTCATGGGCCAGAGCCCGCACATTTTGAGGGCCTTTTTGACTGCCTCATCGATTTCTTTCCTGCTCCTGCCCCTAAGCAGCATGGCAAGTTCGACCTCATCCTTGATCATGTCCTTTACCAGCATCTGGTTCGGATTCTGCATGACGTAGCCGACTTTCTCCGCGATCTCCTTAATGGAAAGGCTCGTGTAGTCGGCGCCATTCAGCATGATCCGGCCTTCCCGGGGCCGTTCAATGCCGCAGATCAGTTTTGCCATGGTGCTCTTGCCGGCCCCGTTCTTTCCCACAAAAGCGACCTTTTCGCCCCTTTTTATCGTAAAGGATACGTCCTTAAGGACAGGATCCTTACCATAGGCAAAGGTGACATTCTCCACTTTCAGGATCTCCTCACCGATCTTTGGGACATACTTGTCAACCTTCGCCAGGTGCTGCTTTTTCAGTTTCTCTTCAAAGGGCGATAGGTCCAGTTCATGGATGTCCGACAGCTTCTGGCCGGGTTCAAGCTCGCATCCGGCATACTTCATGGCCATGATATAAAGGGGCTCGCGTATGCCATGCCGGGTCAGGAGATCGGAAGCCAGAAGCCTGTCTGGTTCGCCGTCATACACAATCCTTCCCTCGTTCATGAGTACGATCCTGTCCACATGGCGGTGCAGCACATCCTCCAGGCGGTGCTCTATGATCAGGATGGTCTTGTTCTGCTCCCTGTGGATGCGGTCGATAAGCTCCACGGCAGTCATTCCCATCCTGGGGTCAAGTGATGCCAGGGGCTCGTCGAAGATCAGGAGTTCCACGTCCCCATGCATGACTCCCGCCAGTGCGACCTTCTGCTTCTGCCCGCCAGACAAGTCGTAGGGAACATGGAGGAGGAAATCCTCCATGCCCACGATCCTGGCAGCCTGGTCAACCATCGGCAGCATCTCTTTACGCGGTATCCCCTGGTTTTCCAGCGCGAAGGCAATATCCTCCCCCACGCTCAGGCCCACGAATTGGGCGTCGGAATCCTGCAGAACGGTCCCAACGACCTTGCTCAGCGCAAAAATGCTGGCATTTTTGGTTTCCATGCCAGCAACTTTGCATGAGCCTGTGATAACCCCATCATATGAGAATGGATTTAAACCGTTGATGCAGTTTGCCAGCGTCGACTTCCCGCTCCCGCTGGGGCCAAGGATCAAAACCTTTTCTCCCCTGTGAATGGTGAGATTGATGTCGTGGAGTGTCGGGCTAGTTTGTGTTTTGTACCTGAAGCCAAAATTCTTAAACTCTACAATGGGTGTGCTCATTGATATATACTACTCTTCCTTTTCTTCTTCCATTACCAGGTTCCTGCCGCGAGCATTGCGACGGGCGAGGGCGTACAGGATCGGGATGCCTATAATCACCAATACGGCAGTGTTGGCTATGCCGCCTGCGAAGGCCTGGAGGAAGGTAATTGTCAGTTCGCCGCCGTAGAAAGCAACAGTCAGCAAGGGGGTTATAACACCAAATGCGAAGGCATTGCCGACCACGCAAGTAATAGCATAGATAACAGCATGAAGCGGCTTGAAAATACCTTCATTGATCTTTGCGCCGTAAAGCGGGAGAAGACCGATGATGAAGCCCAATACGCCGTTGCCGATCGACCAGTCGAACCAGTAGCCCCATCCGCCGATCAGGTCAGCGATGGTGTTACCGACAAAGCAGGCGATGAAAGCCGGTACCGGACCAAACATGGAGCCCACTATGACAGGAACTATCATGGCTGTTGTCAGCCTGGTGTTGGTGTAAATCGGAATTCCGCCGAAGTTCATCAGAACGCCGAAAAGAGCAGCGCCGATGGCGATAGCAACGACCGTCTTGGTATTCCATACACCAAGCAATGTTTTTAGAACCTTATTCATCTTTGACCCTCCAATTCCTGAGATTTTATAATGCACATAACCCGCACTCTACGGGGCTATGGCTTTTGAGGCCGGTTATACATAAATCTATTAAACGACTGCAGCCTGCTTGGGCCCATTGCCACGATTTATTGATAAGGAAGGTTATCTCTTTATACTGTAAATAAAGGCTTATCCTATATGCCTTTGACTTATCTCAAATATTACATTATTCTTTCAAATAGTCAATAGCAAATCACTTATCATTAAGTTTTCCGGTTCTTTTTATCGGATAGCACATGATATTCCTGGTAATCATTAAAACCTGCGGGTTTCTTTCTGGGCTATTATAAGGAATAATAGTATTCCCTGATTTTCTTTGCCATCAGCAGCCTTCTCTGCTCCAGAAATTCATGATAATTATTGACGTTCATATTAAAAACAGAGGAAGGAATACAATTCATTCTCAGGTTTTCTTCGAGTGTCGCCCTGTCACTTATGCCGCCGTATTTTAGCCCGAACCCGTCGCACTGCCTCAGCAGTTCCTGGAAATATACTTCCGGGGCTTTATTCCCTATTTTTATATTAATCTCCGACTGCATATAAACGTAGTTAGCCACCTGGTTGTACTGGCTTTTCTTCAGGCCGTTTTTCTTAAGGTAGTCCCGTGGAAATATGTGGTGTATGTCGCCCAAATGGGAGATAAGATCTTTTACAGTGATATCCCTGGACAAGAAGCCCTTGTCATTGTTTCTGACCTGCGCCGCAAGGAACACATTGAAGAGCGGGCTGCTGGCTGTGGCTGTTTCCAGGCCCTGAACCAATGCCACATCCCAAAAAGCATCGGACAGTTCCGCGCTTTCCACACCCTGAAGGTACTCCCCAAAATTGCGGGAAGCTATATTCCGGATATCAAGATCAAACATGGTTTCAGGCGACCCCGAATATCTTCCCGTCAGTATGGACAGTACAAACCATTTACGCACGTATGACTCTATTAATGCCTGGTTAAATCCATTTGAGCGCAGCGTCAGATATACAATATACGCGAAATTCAAAGCATTTTGGGACCGTATCATATGCGACGCGATGAAGCCCGCCGACTTAATGATCATTACAAACTTTTTGAAGTTGTTTTCGTTTATGAAATTGAGGATCCCTTTTTCAAGTCTCTTGAACGATTCTTCCGCGATGTTTTCTTCATAGGTCCTGGTTTCAAAGTTTCTTCCTGATAACAGGCTGACCAGGTCCGCCAACCTTCCCCTGTGGAACTCTGAGGTAAATGCCACACGCAGCAGGTCTGTGTAATTGGGATCATACAGGTCGTCATTTTCATTCTTCAGCCAGGACATCTTCTGGAAATAAACCGTGTCTGCAAATTCCTTGTCATATTCGACAATATGGTTGTAAAACTCTGGAGCGACCGCCATATGGCAGAAATAGTCGATGCATTTTCTGAGCATTGAACCACTGTATGTTTCGTTCGAGGCAATCTTGGACATGGCAAAATCGGCCTGGCTGAGAACAACGCCCTTGGAGTTTATTCTTATGAATATTTCAGTCACGGTTTCTATATCAAGATCCGAAGACAGTTCTATAAACCCTATTTGTTTTTGTATGATGGAGCGAAGGTATTCTATCCTTTCATAAACAGTTTCAAAGTCCGTGTCAGGGTTATTATCGCAGTATTTGCTCACTATCTTGAAGATGCTTTCATTCTTTGAGAAAAGCTGGGAAATATCGGGTATCCACCTTGTATCTTTCTCAATAAATGTATTGGAAACCTCAAATTTTTGCTCAATAGGATGAAACGCTATGCGGATCTTTACTCTATTATAATCACTGTTAATGACATATTCACCCAATAGCGCCGCGTTCAGGGCTGTCACTCTTTGCTGGCCATCAATCAGGATCTTCTTACCCTCGGACGAAGAGCCATCCTTAAGCCTTACATTCGGGTTTTTCCAGGCTATAAGATAGCCTATGGGATATCCCTGGTACAATGAATCCAATAAATCCCTAACCTTCGCGGCATCCCATACAAATGGACGCTGCATCTCGGGAATGGCAATTTCACCGGCTTTAATCCAGGATAATACAGTTTCAATAAGGTGCTGATTGACCGAATATTTTTGCAGTTTCATCCTATTCCCTCCATATCTTGGTTCAATCTTTGGTAGGGGAACGCAGACCATAATAAAAGTCAGGTAGCTTATATATCCTGTCAAACAAAATGATCACCGGCTACCCCTTCTTGCGCCGAAATGCGGACCAGATGCTATGCAGATCCTGATGACGAATAAAACCTGCCAGGTTCTGTGTTCCAGCTGGAGAGTGCCCTGTCTATCAAATATCATGCCATTTACAAGGGAATATTTCAAGACTCGTCCCCTATCGGCAGTTTTTAAAACCTTATTTGTTTTATTTAATGTTTGACATTTGCCAGGCTCATGATATGCTTATGAACGAAGTTGTCTTCACATTTCGGGCGGGCAATTAATTGTCAATCGCTTGCGGATAACAGGCATCCATGGCCTAATGCAGCTTAATTCGACGCAAAACACCATCATTTATGACGTGATCATTGACTTTTGTTTATCTTATGCATATGCTTAAGAAAGAGCTAAAAACCTGTTGGTCAAACATTAATATTAATATGGAATGATAGAGGCGCGGTCCTTACGAGTAACCTGTCCAATATGGCCTGGCACACAGGACGGGTGAAAAGATTGGCCGCCGAGGTTTCGGTTTCCCGCCAGGAGTGCCGATGCCGGGCTGGCATAGAATATGTGTCAGACTGTCACTTTTTCAAGTGGAGAGCTATCATGTGGAATATTAATCATGAAGCATCCATGCCTCATGATTTTTTATATAGCCGATAATCACCATTTCAGGAGGTAGGTTATGAAACCGAGAAAACTGCTCTTTCTGCTCCTTGTTGTTACATCTCTGCTCATCGTTTTCACATTACCCGTCTTTGCTGAAGGCTCCGGTGGGGAAGAATATCAGAGCTTTATCCACGGAACATTTTGGTCCCTTCTACCGCCTGTTATCGCTATAGCCTTGGCATTAATCACAAAAGAAGTATACAGCTCGCTCTTCATAGGAATACTGACCGCCGCTCTGCTGTATGCAAACTTCAATCCGCTGAAGGCTTTTACAACCATGTTCACTGACGGCTACATATCATCCATTGCAGACGGCTGGAATGTGGGCATACTGATTTTCCTGGTGGTTTTGGGAATCATCGTATGCCTGATGAACAAGGCCGGCGGATCTGCAGCCTACGGCGAATGGGCCAGCAGGAAAATAAAGTCCCGGAAAGGTGCGATCCTGGCCACATTTGGGCTTGGCATCCTGATTTTTGTGGATGATTATTTTAACTGCCTGACCGTCGGCAACGTGATGAGACCTATCACCGACAAGCACGGGGTCTCCCGGGCCAAATTGGCCTACCTCGTTGACGCAACCGCTGCGCCCATATGTATGATCGCGCCTATCTCATCCTGGGCTGCCGCTGTCGTGGGCTTCGTTGAGGGCTACGACGGCTTCGAGCTCTTTGTCCGCGCAATACCGTACAACCTTTATTCCCTTCTGACCTTTGCAATGATAATTATCATTACTTTGGCGGGAATTGAGTTCGGACCCATGAGAAAACATGAAGAGAACGCCATGAAAGGCGATGTATACACAACTCCGGACCGTCCCTTCGAGGGCCAGGAAAACGAAGTGCATTCCGGTAAGGGTAAGGTCAGGGATCTGGTCCTTCCGGTCATCATTCTGATTGTCCTTTGCATTATGGGCATGCTCTATACGGGCGGCATCCTGGAAGGCGCAAACATACAGGAAGCTTTTGCCAACAGCGATGCATCCCTTGGCCTGACACTTGGATCTGTACTGGCATTGATCATCGTTATCATATATTTCATGGCCCGCAGGGTGCTTACCTTCAACGAGTGCATGCAATGCCTGCCCAACGGTTTTAAGGCCATGGTGCCCGCCATACTCATCCTGATCTTTGCCTGGACACTGAGCGGACTGACCGGCATGCTTGGCGCTGATGTATTTGTAAGCGGCATTTTCGAGGGCAGTTCGGCAACTATATTCCTGCCTGCTATTGTGTTTGCCGTTGCCGCCGGCATGTCCTTCGCCACCGGTACATCCTGGGGCACATTCGGCTTACTTTTGCCCCTTGTTGTGCCTATCTTCAGCAATACGGGCAATATGCCTGAACTGCTGATTATCTCCATATCCGCATGCCTTGCCGGCGCGGTATTCGGAGACCATTGCTCGCCTATATCGGATACCACCATCATGTCTTCCACCGGAGCAATGTGCAACCATATCAACCATGTATCCACCCAGCTCCCCTATGCGATTACCGTGGCAGCGGTATCCTTTGTGGGCTACATCGTGGCCGGATTTGTCCAATCCGCATGGATCATACTGCCTGTATCCCTCGTGCTCCTGCTTGCGATGCTTTTCATAATCAAGCAGGTCACGGCGAGTAGGGCCAAGGCCTAAAAACTATGACGGATCATCCGGAAAACAGGGATAAATTCCAATAAAGATAACAAAAAGAGGTATCCGAAACGGATACCTCTTTTTATACATGGTTTACATCAGTTTACTCCAAAGCGGGCAGATGGAATAATCCCCGGGAATGGCAGTTATGATCACTGTTTTTTATTCTTTCTCCCAAGCCGCGACATGGCCCAGATGACAAACCCTATACCCGCTACGGGGATAACCGATTTGGGGTCCATGACAAACGCGATAACCCCAAGAATGATGATGACTATCCAAAAGTATGCGAATCCTGCCGGAGCGGGGGCTTTTCTGCCGGACCCGTTGCCCGATGTAAGCCCGCAGTACTGGCAGGAATCGTAATATATTATTCTTCCGCAACGCTCGCAGCGACGCATGGAATACACCCCTGTTTATGTGAATTAATCCCTGTTCGGCAAATGACCCCTTCGAACCTGTGCTTAAACCTGATACTCGCTTTTGGCCTTTATCAAGGCCCCGTCGGGCATCGGAAGGCTGTCCCTGTCAATCCGGTTGATCCTGCAAAAGTGTTTTATGCACCCTGACTGTTTTGTGAAAACCGATTATGAAAAGCTCTTTATGATTGTTTCAAAAGGATTCAGAGCCAGTCTGATCAAGGTTAATCCGAGCCCTGCATAATGTTTATTTCCATCAGGAAGCCTCGGTGCCGGGTGGCCGGAGCCCGGTGGAAATTTCGTTTCCCTGCCTATATTATATCATTATTATTGGCAGATTGCTTGCTTCTTCCCCTGAAGTCTGCGGCTAGAGCGATTGAAGCATTGCCTGCAAGCGGTCTGAATGATGTATTATATGAAAATCTCGAAACAGGAGGCCTGGACCATTAATATCAAAGACGGCAACCGGACCGCATTGCCGGTATACCTGCGACATGCTATAATCTTGAATAATCATCAAAAGGGCATGACCGTTAAGTTTTACAGGAGTCAGGATTATGAGCGTAAATTACACCAAAGTAATACGGACACAGACATTCGACCCGTGGTGGAACCTGGCTGTGGAGGAATACCTCCTGAACCATGTCGGGAAAGGAGAATGCATACTTTATCTCTGGCAGAACCAAAACACGGTGGTGATCGGCAGGAATCAGAACGCCTGGAGAGAATGCCGCACCGAGCTTTTGGAAAGCGAGGGGGGAAAGCTTGCCCGCAGGCTGTCCGGAGGTGGCGCCGTCTACCATGACGACGGAAACCTGAATTTTACGTTCCTTGCAAGAAGGGAGGACTACAACCTGGAGAGGCAGCTTGAGGTTATCCTTTCCGCAGTTAAAAGCCTGGGCATCAACGCGGAAAAGAGCGGAAGGAACGATATCATCGCCGATGGACGCAAATTTTCGGGCAACGCCTTCTATTTCGCCGGAACCAGCGCTTATCATCATGGCACAATCCTGGTTTCCTCCGACTTCGGGAAACTGTCCAGGTACCTGCAGGTTTCAAAAGAAAAGATCGTCAGCAAAGGTGTTGCCTCGGTCCGGTCCAGGGTGGTCAACCTTTCCGAGCTTAGCCCTTCTGTCACTGTTGATGCAGTAGCAGACGCTTTAATAAAGGCGTTCGCCGGTGTCTATGGATGCAGGCCCGTAATCAGCGACGGATCAGAGGAAATCGACACCGAAGCTGTCAATAAACTATATGGCAAATATGCTTCCTGGGAATGGCGCTATGGGCAGACGCCAGGATTCGACATTACCCTGGAAACGCGGTTTCCCTGGGGCGGGATTGAAATAGGCCTCAACCTCAAGAGCGGAAAGGTAATATCCTCAAAGGTTTACTCGGACGCCATGGACGAAGCGTTTATCGGCAAGCTTCCGGACGTGCTGGCAGGGTGTCCCTTCAGCTTCAGGAACCTTGCGGACCGGATCCGTGACAATTTCATGTCAGGCAGCAGTAGGGAGATGGCCGAAGACATTGCGGCCTGGCTGGAGGCAAAGGCAGGCAGGAATCCGGACTGATGAACCTGTTTCACAGCCATTCGAAGGATACTTGAAAAAACTGCCGGCAGCATGGCGCCGGCAGTTTTCTAATTAATTTCCGACTATAACCTTTATGGATTCATTGGACATTTGCATCAGTATTGCTTCTTCCACCTGGTCCACCGTGTAGCGGTGCGTAATAATGGGTTTCAGGTTTATACGACCGCTGTTGATGAGCTGTGCAGCCCTTTCGTGGGTATCGGGGTTTATCATGGAACCCAGGATGGTCAGTTCTTTATGGAAAACGTCATCCAGGCTCAGTTGATAGAATGAACCGGCCTTGGGCACGCTGAACAGCAGGATGGTCGCACCGCGCTTTGCGGCTTCAAAGGCCTGCCCTGTGGCCGTAAGGTTTCCTACGCATTCAATGACCACATCCGCCCCATCAGTGCCTAAAATCTTGCGCAGTCTTTCCGGCAGCGATTCATTGATGGGGTCCACAGCATAATCGGCGCCAAGGGAAAGTCCGATCTCCCGGCGCAGTTGGACCGGTTCGCTCAGAACAACCACAGAAGCGCCTGAGAGCCTTGCCAGTTGCACCATCATCAATCCTATGGCGCCTCCGCCAACAACGCAGACCGAATCGCCCTGTCTCATTCCCACCCGGTCAATACCGTGCAGGCAGCAGGCCAGAGGCTCCACCATGGCGCCATATTCAAGGGGTACAGATTTATCCAGCTTGTAGCACTGTGACTGGGGAACGTAGCAGTATTCAGCAAATCCCCCGTCGCGGTTGACGCCAATTGCAAACAGGTTCTCGCACATCTGTTTCTTGCCTATTCCGCAATAATGGCATTTTCCACAATATTTATTGGGATCCACGGTGACATGGTCCCCGACTGCCACCTTATCCACCGCGCTTCCGATTTTCTCAACGATTCCTGAAAACTCATGGCCCAGGATCACCGGGGGCGTTACCTCTGCAGATCCCTTGCTGCCATGGTAAATATGGACATCGGTCCCGCAAACGCCGCAGGCGGCCACCTTTAACAGAACTTCATCCGGTGCTAATTCGCGCTCCGGAATCTCCCTGATTTCAAACCTCTTGTTTCCCAAATAATAAGTCCCTTTCATTTCCATTCCTCGCTTTTATACCTCCGGTCCCACCGGGATTTGAAGGTCGTTTTTGGCCACCCCCGCAATTTTCCATGGACATAGCCTTGTTTTTTCCTATATTGTCTCCCGCGTCCAGCATTGTAAAGCTATAACGCTTTATTTAAGCCACTTTTGGCCTTCTCATTTTAGCATAATGGACAGCTTTTTTCAATGAATGGCATGGCAAACAGGAGGCTCGGCGTCTGATTTCCCGTTAAGAAGATTGTTGAGGGTTTTTATTCGGATACTCCCTCTGATATTCTATTTCATACTCGAATTCGGGATGCAACTCCAGGAACTTCTCGATGAGTTTCTGAATTTCTCCGTTTTCACAATAGATTGTGATGACCTTTTCCCCTTCAGAGCTGTTATTACTGTCACCGTCATCCGGAACTACGCCAGTATCATCCTTCTCCTGTTCACCGGCTTTGTCCTGGCTTTCCTGCGTAACAGGTGTCGGACTGGATGTGAGAGCTTGCTCCCGGACATTTTCTGACGATGAACAGCCTGCTATGCTCAGGCACAGGAGCACAGCAACAAGCTGGCGCATTGCCTTCTTCATTTTAGAAGCCTCCTTCTATCCAGGCTGAGCCAATGAGCCGGTTAGCTATCTTCCATCTTGTGTTAACCTCTATTATATTGTACTATGTTTTCCCAGCAGACGAATTAACATTTTACTTAAAATTATTATACCACCTCTATTGTGTACCTCTGCCGCTTCTCCCGGTATCTGACCCAATACAGACCTGCTTTTCCTTACTATTGACCGGCAAATGATAGTCCGTAATTATTAATATTCAGCGTGAAAAAAACAAGAGTTGCAGGATAAAGCTATACGCCTATGACTGTAAGCATTGCTTGTATCAAAACCGCGGAACGGTTATAATGGGGGCAAAGACAACTATTGGCAAGGGGGAGGGTTTATGATGTCTTGTTATTATATTGTCGGCGTCCGTCTGGACAACAGGGTCAACAATGCAGTGAAACTCCAGGAAGTCCTTACGAAGAACGGATGCAAAATCAAAACACGTTTGGGGCTTCACGAAGTGAGCGATAATGCGTGCGCGAACGATGGGATTATCGTTTTGCAGCCTTACGGCAGCAAGGAGGATGTTGAATCCCTGGTTAAAGAGCTAAACAGTGTCGAAGGCGTAACAGCCAAGTATGTTGATCTGAACTGAAGTTCAATACTTACGGAAAACATGCTAAAACCTCCATCGGCAGTTTATTTGCAAACTGCTGATGGAGGTTTGGTTTTTCCGCTTATATCATCAAAGGGTTTCATACTGCAGCTTTATCATTGCCATTATTTATGGTGGCGACCCTATTTCTCTTTGCCCTTCTTAAGCCACCGTGCCACTGTGACAGTGCGTTTTGCCTGGTGCTTTACAGCGGCCTCCACGTTTTCAACCATCTTTCCGTCTTCGTCAACTGAAACAGACGTTCCATAGGGGTTTCCACCGGCCTCGAATAAAACCGGGTCTGTAAATCCCGGGGGCACGATTATTGCGCCCCAATGGCACATCATCGTATAGAGGGACAGGATGGTCGCTTCCTGGCCGCCATGCGGGTTCTGGGCAGACGACATTGCGCTCACAACTTTGTTCACCGTCCTGCCCCGGGCCCAAAGGCCGCCTGTGGTGTCAAGGAACTGTTTCATCTGGGACGCCATAACTCCGAACCTTGTGGGAGTGCTGAATATAATCGCATCAGCCCAGTCAAGGTCTTCAGGCGTGGCTTCTGGTATATCTTTAGTGGCTTCAAGATGGGCTTTCCAGGCCGGATTGCTGTCTATGACGGACTGCGGGGCAAGCTCGCGCACTTTAAGCAGCCTTACTTCAGCCCCAGCCTCCTTTCCGGCTTCCGCCGCCCATTTCGCCAGCTGGTAGTTGGTTCCGCCCATGCTGTAATAAATAACTGCCAACTTAATATCACTCATGATCTCACTCCTTTACTGTATTCTATTGACAGACTGCCGTCCTTATTAACGTCGATTCTGTCTATTTATTGTTTACCCATATCCGGCGAAAGATAAAATTAAAAACTCCCCCGGCTCCTGGTTAACAATCCTTGTCGGAAGAGTTTTTCTGTTCATGGCGATGCAATGGATGGTGTTTTTGTTTGATTGTCCGCATATACCCCGGCAGAACCTTATGCGGACCCGTCGCTTATTTGCTTATGATGACGCCCTTTCCAGAAAGGCATGAACATCGTCCATCTTTTCCATATACAGATCGCAGATCCGCCTGATCTCCTCCCAGTCATCAGCACTGTAGGGATCATAGACCCCGACCGTCCTGAATCCGGCGCTTTTTGCGGTTTTTATGGCATAAAGCGCGTCTTCGAAAACCCATGTTTCCTCCGGAAGCGTGCCCATATGCCTGGCTGCGGCAAAATATATGTCCGGCCTTGTCTTGCCCGCGCCAACTTCGGCAGTTGTGAATATCCTGTCAAAAAACCTCACAACGTCAAGCCTTTCAAGGGCCGGTTCCAGAACATTTCTGTCAGTGGCGGTCGCTATTACCATTTTGACACCGGCTTCCCACATGCCCTGAAGGAAATGCTCCACCCCGTCTTTCAACTGGACCTGATGGGCATAAAAATCCTCAATGGTGCGGTCAATCCCGTATATTATTTGCCCGGTATCCAAGTCCAGGCGGTATCTTTCCTTCAAAAATACAGCCCCTTCGGTCGTGCTCATGGAGAACATGGCCCTGTCAATCCCGGGTTCCGCTTCTATCCCGATACCCTTTAAAAACCTCTCGGCCGCGCTGTACCAGATCGGCATGGAATCCAGTATGGTTCCGTCCAGGTCAAAGATCGCTCCACTAATCATGCATTCACCATCTTTATAACCAGTTCTTTCAGTTCTGCAGACGCTTCTTCAATATCCGCCCGGCGAATATGCAAATAAGTTAATAGAGCTTCCAATTGTCCAGGAACCGCAGGACCATGATGGTACTGTCAATTATCCGGTTTTTCCGGGTCCTCCAGGAATCCGACAGCGGGAAATCAAAGCGTCTTGGTTTTTTGGGCAGTTCCCAGAGGCCTTCCTCGTTTCTCTGGCTTAAAACCCATTCATAATATCTTTCCTTGTATTTCAGCCATCCTTTGAACTGGGATACCAGGGATAAGGCGCGCAGCCAGTGGCAAAAATCCCTGCTGTCTCTTTTTTCAGTACCAATCGGAACGAGCTCCGACAACGGGCGGTTATATACATAATAGATTTCATCAATCTCATTCATGGCATAATCGACAAGTGCCCGGTCGGTTGCATCACTGAGGAAATATGCTTTATCTGTCGGGGCCAACAGCAACAGGTTATAGTAGCCATACGCCGGAATCGTGCGCTTTGTGACAAACCCGAAATAATCATGCTGGGCTTTGCTCTCCGCCTGTTTGTCATAATTGCCCTGTGAAAAGGCAACTTCGGCAAATGAGGCCCAGCGGTGCCTGTGCTGCTCAAGGATTTCATGGTGCGGGTCGATTATTGAGAGCATGGCCGCACTGACAAGGGGCACGAACATTTCCGGCCACCAGCGGATGTTGTCCTGTTTTTCAGACTGATCCCAGGATTCTTCGTTGTTAAGAACTTTGACCAGGTAATAGGACGCTTTTCTCAGGCAGGGATGTTCCTTGTCCAGCCCAAGGGAGAGGCTCCTTTTGATCGTATCTTCGGAATAGCCGTGAAAAGGCGGCCAAAACCCTCTTTCGTTCTGCCCGCTTTCTATTTCCTTGACAAAGCGGTGGCCGCATACCCTGTCGTATGCGTTCTGATATTCACGGCTGTCAGGTCCCAGGCCTTTAAACTCTTTCAACAGGATGAACTCAGGTATGGGGTCGGGTTCCATGTCCAGAAGCTTGTCAACGACTGCGCTTAAATCAACCATTGGTTTTACTCCCCTTGCATAATTGAAATTATATAACCGGGATCAGGAAGATTTCGGATCTTCAAAGGAAGATGCCTCCCTAAAATCAAGCGGCTTTACGGTGGTTTCCATATTATTCTGTATTATATATCAAATAAATCTCTTCTGCTACCGGCAAACCCTCGCTTTTTGCTGCAGCAGTTTATTGCGTGAGCTAAAACTGATTTATGAGAGCCTTCCCAAAAGATCAAAAAGCCCGTAACCTATTGCTTTAATTGTGGTTACGGGCTCTTTTTATATTCGGATGCAACGTTCAGGATGCTCCAGCGTGGGAAAAAACAACGTCAGCATATAATAGTCAGGCAACAAACCTGAACACATTATAGACATTAATCAGTATAATTACGGTAAATAAGACAACGAGCAGCCTTTCTACGGTTACAGTCCTGATTTTCCTGTTTATAGCCCTTCCTGCCAAAGCTCCAAGGAAACCTTAGATCAAAACTGGATCCTGACTGGGAATACATTAAAACCATCTGGGGTTCCGGTTACCTGTTTGTCTCACAAAGTGCTTTTAATGAAGAAAAGGCGGAGAAGAGCGAGAATGCGGGACACGATAAATAACATTATACGGTCGCTCGGTATGGATTGGCTGAATCGCAGATTGTCCAGAAAAATGGTGCTGGGCCTGGTAGTTATAGCCGTATTGAGTTGGATTTTTATGTGCCAGAGTTTTATGGCATACCTGAGCCATTATGCCCGCCGGTCATATTCAGAGATGATGGAGCGGGCAGATGACTATGCCCAGGATGCCGCTGTTGTTTTGGAGAACAGCGAAGACTTTACCAGTCTGAAGGACTACCTTGAAATGCACCAACTTGGGTGTATTGTCTGGGATGCAGATGGAAAGCTTATTTTTACATATACAAATCCGGTAAATGACGATTATGGCGTTATCGCTTCCGCCAAGCGTGAAGCAACCCTCTCCAATGGGCAGAATATCATTTTTCAGATCTGGACGCGCTCAATTCCCCAGCAGTATTTAATCGACTCTCTGCGGTACAAGGTACGAATCGGGCTCTTAGCCCTGAATGCCTGCATCTTTCTGGTTATGGCGGTTCTTATTTTTGCTATCGTACTGGTTCCTGTTGTCCGGTTGCGGAAAACCATGCGGCTCTATTATGAACGGGGAAAGTTTCCGGAGCGAAGCAAACGCCTGGACGAGATCGGGAAACTGCAAAACACCTTCGCCGATATGGTAGAAGTGCTTCAGACGAAGGAACAGGCCGAACGGCGCTTGGTAGCGTCCATCTCCCATGATATAAAGAATCCTCTCACTTCGGTTATGGGATATACCGAAAGGCTTCTTTCTACGAATTTGCCCCCGGAAAAACAGCGTCAGTATCTGCAATGCGTGTATGATAAAGCTATAAGAATCAAATCACTGGTGGACAAATTTGACGAATACCTGAATTTAGGTTTACGAGATACCGTACCTTTGAGCTGTGTAAAGGCAAAAGACATTTGCAGCATGCTGCAGAAGGAGTACGGAACTGAACTGGAGGATGCCGGAGTAAATTTTGAAATAAACTGCCGCTGCCCGGAGAGCCGTTTGATGTGCAATATGGATGATCTCAAACGTTTTTTTGGAAACCTCATTGCAAACAGCATCTCCCATGCCGGAATTGAGCATTTGGAACTGCATGTCGTCTGTCAAAGGGAGGATCAGATTGAGTTAAGTTTTTTTGACAATGGACACGGGGTTGACCGGGAAATTCTTCCCAAGATTTTTGAGCCTTTTTATACCACAGACCGTGGCCGTAAAGTGTCCGGTCTTGGTCTTGCCATCTGCAAAAACATTGCCAGGGCCCACGGTGGAATTGTTTCAGCAGAAAATGTTCCGGGCGGAGGACTCATGATCCGGCTGCTTCTTCCTTGCATCAAAGAAAAGTAAATCGCATAATGACCTCATCCTTACCAAGGATGCGCTCTGACTAATGAGGACGATATGAAGATGGATCAAGATAAGGTAATGAAAAAACTCAAAAAATCGCCGGCAGATCATGTGTAATCGGTTACGTGGTAATCTGCCTTATCTGGCCATACTCCAACGGTTCCGACATATTATCGCGGATTTGATTGAGTTCGATAACGTAATACTTGATATCATGCCAAGCACCATGCTTGAATCCGATAGCAGGCAACGTTGCGGCGAGGGAAAAGCCCATTTTCTGATGGAATACTTCGCTACCTTCATTCGGACAGCCAAGAACCGCAACGGCCTTTACAAACCCCTGCTTTTTCAATGCAAGAAGAAGTTTTTCATACAGTAGTTTCCCTGCGCCTTTTTGTGTGCTGCCATTCTTAATATAAATCGATGTCTCACATACCCATTGGTATGCCTTACGCTCCTTGAACATGTTCGCATAAGCGTAGCCTATTATTTCACCATTATCTTCGCAAACAAAGAAAGGGAATTTCTCTGTGATTGCCTCTATCCTCGCGGAAAACTCCCGTGCAGAAGGAGCAGAATACTCAAATGTATATGAAGTGTTGTCCACGTAATATTTGTATATATCAGATAACGCCTCGGCATGGTTCAGATTAACTTCACGAATAATCATTCTTAGAGTCTCCTTTAAGCTTCTATCGCCTTCCCCGGATAATCCATGGCACTGATTCCTTAATCCGTCGGCGGTTGAATTGAGCAAGAAAAAGCTGATACCTATGAATATAGAACAAATCGTATGGGAAAACAACTTGGATGGCACTCAACATTTTTAAATATATCGAATCACTTTCATTCAGCAATGTATATACTATGTATATACATGTGTAAATAGAGGTGATATAATGGATTTGGAGAAACCCACAGAAACCATAAAAAACCAAACGAAAGGAGTTGATTATATGTCAACAGTTATTGCCCAAAAATGGGGAAACAGTTTGGGCATACGAATTCCTAAAGAAGCTGCTGACAAATTAGGCATCGACGTAGGTTCCGAAATCGAACTTCATGTTTCTGAAGACGAAAAAACCATAAAACTAAAACCTAAAAGAACTGTAAAAAAATACACATTAGAAGAGCTATTATCACAGATTACTCCAGAAAATCGGCACAAAGAATTTGATTTCGGAACCGAGGGGCGTGAGTTGATCTAATGGCAAGTATACCTGACAGAGGCGCCTTTATTGTTTTAGACTTTACTCCAAAAGCTGGTCATGAGCAGGCAGGAAGAAGGATCGCCATTGTTTTGTCTCCTAAGGACTTCAATGATAGAACAGGGTTTATTGTTGTTTGCCCAATTACAAATCAAAAAAAGGGATATCCGTTTGAAGTTGAAATACCGGCAGATGGAATATCTCCTGATGGTCCTGGCGACCCCATAACAGGAGTAGTTTTGACTGATCAGGTTAAATCATTGGATTGGAGAGCACGAAACATTAAAGTGTTGAAGCATTATGATCAAAACGATCCGCAAATAAAAGCAATTGATGAAATAATTGAAGAATGCCTGGCTAAGATAGCTACATTCCTTACCTGAACATATATATGATATTGGGTAAACCAACAAAAAATGAATGACCCAAGCATGAACAATAAGGTACTTCAGCAGGAGCAGAAGAATAGAGACTGTCCTGAAATTTGTGTAAACCTCCATTACGGTGTAGAATAGAAGCACCATAACGAAGGTTTAATACGATGGCAAAAAGAAATCGTACCCCAGAAGAAAACGTACGAAGAGAAAAGATACCCGAACTACGTCTTTGGGTAATACACTCATAAAAATACTCCTTTCTGGTTTCTTTATACTAATCCTTACCAGAAAAGAGTATTTCCACGCTCCCATACACGAAATTTTTGACAGCCTAAAAACCGGCGGTTGGAAACCGGCGATTGGGTCAATTTTCAACCGGCGATTTGGGTCAAGAATAAACCGGCGTTGACATTACCATGGATGCCATGCGGCGTAAAAACCGTCGCCCTGCCGCGTCAAGCTTCTCCTCCTGCGGTGCTCATTTACCTTGTAAACTCCGCTCCTCGGGGCTCGCTTTCCTTGCATTGCTCGGTTTTTACTTTGCATGTCTGGAGCAGAGCGCATCCATGGTAAGGGGATAAGTATTCGGTGCGCTTCAGGTTGGAATGCATAAAAAACGAGGTATCCAAAGGGATACCTCGTTTTTATGGAGCCCTCAACCAGGGTCGAACTGGTGACCTCATCCTTACCATGGATGCGCTCTGCCTACTGAGCTATGAGGGCATGTTATGAAACTGGAGCGGGTGAAGGGAATCGAACCCTCGCTGTCAGCTTGGGAAGCTGATGTTCTGCCATTGAACTACACCCGCAAATTCGTCAATTCGCAGGGTTTCTGTTCGCGTCTAATACAATGGGCTTACGCCTGCATCATTATTTTATGGGGCTTCTACCCACGCAGGATATTATAGCATAGGCCAAACTCCGCTGTCCATAGTAAAATTGAAGTTGTCTTAATTTGTATGTGTATCCTAGATATGTGAAATTGAACTCAAAAATAAACCAGGGGACAACTGGATACAAATTTATTAAGGAGTCACCGGCCTATAGACGAGAGGCAGTTAAGGAAGAATACTCAGTGAAATTTGTGACAAAGATATTGTCACCTCAGTAACTAATCTTCAATACGATAAAATCCACCTTCATTGTAGCCCATTTTATAACCGTTAATAATGAAAGGCTTGCTGGTATCTATCCCAAGCATTTCTAAACCTTTTTTGGCGTTTTGTCCGGTCTCTCCGCCAAGTCCTACAAGTGAATAGTTGTTGGTGATAATTTTTAGCATCTGTTGCATGCTGTCCAGAATCCTATGAATTTCTTCAGATTTATTGGGGCCGCCTATTTTCATGATAATTTCTTGCCATTCTTTTTCTAAGTTCGAAAGTTCTTTATTTTGCTCACGAGTCAGTTTTGATACATCGGGCATTTCTCCCGGAGCAGTTCCCAACATCTCCCAAATCAATTTATTGATTTTATCCGTGTAATTTACATTTGAAAAATAGTAATCCTCATTAAATCCAAAAGTTACCATAAATCCGTTGTATTCGCCAAAATCATACTCTTGCCCCTCTATGAACGTGATTGAATTATCACTGTCCGAATTTGAATGGGGGCCGGGATTGTCAAATCTGATTTTGCTTGTGGCGACCATTGAAGTATACGCATTAAGGTCTGTCACGAAATCCAAAAGCCTTGAACGATCCACCAGATTCAAGTCCATCTGTTCGTCCCATGTCATTTTTTCGCCATCATTCCAGCGATACTGAAAAAAGGCAGGATCAAACTCATCCTCATTCCCGACATATCGAAATTCAAAGCCGTTTTCCTGCGCCTTTTGAATGACTGAATCGGTATTCCCAGGCTGCCAGTCCGAGCTCCTTCCGAATGTCATCTTCCCTTCAACCTGCTGCCACCTTAAAGCCGATTTCATTTGAAACGTTTGCCATATCCTATAGAAATCCGTATCATCCGTCAACGGCGCAGTCTGTTCAGTCTGTTTCGCATCCATTAAATCCGTTGCAAAGGCCTTATACTTGACTGCTGTCCATTGATTCCTGTTTATATTTGAGTATGGTACTACCCGCATAATATACCTCCGAAATTTACTTTAAAGAGTGTACTCAAAGCTTTTCGGGCATATCACCATATAACATTACATACTGTTTTAAGCCTCATTCCGATTTACTCATGTTTAACAATTTTAGTATATGCTAAGTATATCGGAATTTTAAGAAAACAATTACACCTGCGTATTAATACGCAAAGTAGATTTCAGGAGTTTATGCTGCAAATCGTAGTGAAAAGAGTTTTATTTTTTGTACTTGGATGCCATTAATGTTCTACCGCCAGAAGTAGACGAGTTCACTCGGACCGAACATATGGGATATAGCACTAAGGATACCACGGCACGAAATACCTAACTGAGCGACGAAGCAAAAGGTAAATAAACCATTTTTCATGCTATTGCTGCCCGGACCCGTGGCTCACGGAATTCCGCAGCCTTGTCCAGGCCCGTTTCAGGCTGAACCCGTCAAAACCGCGGTAGAGGATGTCCAATCCTGCACCGCTAAGGATGAACAGGAAAGGCTGCTGCATATAGGCATACCTGGGCTGCACCTCGATTAACAAGTAGATTACAAAGGATGCTGCCAGAATGGCTACGGGAATAAGCAGCCCGTCATCCATCTGTGACTTCCTCCAGGCAAGCATTCCCAAAAGACTGAGGATCATTGAGGCATAGATGAATAATTCGTTCAGGTCCTTCAGGACCGCGTCAATATCGCTGAACCTGACAGGGTTGTAAAACAGAGTGATCACCCTATTCGATTCCAAGATGTGCTTATAACTCCAGTCCAGCGCGTTTTCGCACCACATGTTCTGGATCTTCTTCAAAAACAGGTTTGCAAGTTTCAAGGAGTTCATACCGAGCCTTTCCCTTATCAGATCCTTCTCCAGTTCCTTCCTCTCCTCAAGAGACTTATTGCCACCATACACCAGCTGATAATCATGATCGTTGTACCCGCCCCTGCTGTCATAATTCAGACCGACAACAACCTTCCACCAGGCGTTGTTGTTTCTCAGGCCCTGGGGATTTACGCCGCTTTCTGATATGGCATACGATGCCAGGCCGTTGACGGCAAGGTAAACAATAAGAACAGCCAGGTATTGCATAACCCTTTTCATTCTCTGCCGCATGTCTCCGGCACGCAAGAACAGGACAAGATAGTATACCATGAGCGAAACGATGATAATAATGGCCTCAGGCCTCATTACATTGCCCAGCGCCAGGAGGAAACCCGCAATAAGGCTTCTTGGCAATTGCCTCATCCGGATAAGCCTCTGATCAAGTATAAAAAACAAGCCCAGCAGCATGAAAAATGTTGAGATATGCTGGTTTGACAATACCGACACAAAAGTGACAGGGAATACAAACCCTGAATAGAGAACAGCGGCCATCCGGGAAGATTTTTCCCCGAAAAAGTTCCTGGCGATGAGGTAAATGATCAATGTTATGCCTGTGTTCCAGAGGCAGTTGAGGATCTTCAGGGCAATAATTCCCCCGGCCTCACCGAAAACCCGGATGACCAGCCCCTGGTATATGACAAAACCCGTTTGGTATGCCCACTCCTGGAAGTAGACCTGTCCGCTGAAACTGTAATCGCCCCTGGAGAAAAGGACGGCCGCATCGTAAAGCAGCTTGAAGTCTGAATCAAGGGGGGTATCGATTATGATGATATAGGCAAATCGGATAAGAAATGATCCGAGAACAATAAGGATAATAAAGCCCCTGTTCCCGATCCTGCTGACCAGTACCAAGGCAAGGGCTGCAAAAATAGCGAAGATTGCGGTGGGCACCCTGAAAACAATCAGGAAACACGCCACACTAATAAAAATTATAAGAATATATGTCAGGATCCTTTTTAAAAGTCCGAGCACTATCAGATAACCCCCATAAGGTTGCCTTTAATCATTTGCCCGTCAGTCTTTGTCATCATCGTCAAGATGATTGTCTATTCTGTCATTAAAGACCACCAAGTTTTCCTGGATCGAGAACAATACCATAACAAGCTCAAAAAACAGCCTCAGGAGCAGTTCGAGAATCAGCATGCCTATGAGCCCGACAAAGAAGTTGGCGGCGAACATGGCCACAATCCCCACAATAAACACAACTATGGTAAAGGCAATATAAAGAATCTTGGCCACAACACCCATCAGCATTACCTTGAAGTTCAGCACATCGTTCAGGTATTCGGCGAAGCTGCCATAGCGCTTGGTTTTCCTGGGAATCAGAAAAAGGAAATATATCCAGATGGCTGCGATTACCGCTCCCGTAACAATAAACGGAAAGGGGCCTTTAAGCGCTGCAGTTACTTTCTCCGCCATTGTAAAAAAGCCAAGCCTCAGTATTCCTTCCATGTCATTACCCCCAAATGATTCTTTATTTATGCGCACAAAAACTTATCGGTCAATTATATCTGGTCTTTCAGCAGAGTTCTTTAACTGCCAGCCGCAGGATCTCCTGCTGTCAGTCCTTGCCCTGTATAAGAGACTCTGCAAGTTTTACAGCGGAATAGGCATCTTTGGAGTAATAAGCGCCAAAGCTCTCCGCATATTCATTGTCCAAAACGGCGCCGCCCACCATGATTCTGGCTTTTATCCCGGCATCGGCAGCCATGGCGGCCACCTTCGGCATCTCGGTCATGGTGGTGGTCATCAGGGCCGACAGTCCTATTATATCAGCATTATTATCCTTCGTCGCCTGAATTATTCTATCCGCCGGGACGTCCTTCCCGAGGTCTATCACTTCAAAGCCGTAGTTGCGCAGAAGGAGCGCGACTATGTTCTTGCCGATATCATGGATGTCTCCCTTGACTGTGGCCATTACAATCGTGCCCTTCCTGCCGATGCCGCTGCCGGCCTCCTTATCCAGGTAAGGAGTAAGCACCTCCATGGCCTTTTCCATAGCCTCCGCGCCCTTTATGAGCTGGGGCAGGAAATATTTCTTCTCCTCGTACAGTTCACCAACCTTCCGTATGGCTGGGATAAGGCTGTTGTCTATAATCTCCTTCGGTGACAGGCCTTTATCCAGGTCAGCGAGGACCGCGCCGGCAATTTCACCGCTCATGCCGTTCAATACAGCATCGAAGACTGTCGGCATGTTTTTGGCGGGCTGACCCTGGCCGCCTTTTGCCTCCTGGGCGGAATAATGCCTGATGTACTCCCCGGCGTTAAGGTCTCTGGCCTTAAGCACGTCGCTGGCACGCTTAATATCCATCAGCTGCTGGCTGTTGGGGTTCATTATGGCAGAGGTAAGGCCATTTGCAACAGCCATGGCAAGGAAAGCGGCGTTGATGTTCTCCCGCGCGGGAAGGCCAAAGGATACGTTGGAGAGGCCGATCACAGTATTGAAACCGTTATTATTGCACCATTCCAGGACCCTGAGGGTTTCCCCCGCCGCATGCCCTCCGGCCGCGACTGTCATCACGACACCGTCCACAAGGATGTCTTTCCTGGAAAAGCCATAGGACCTGGCCGTCTCGTACACCTTCTGAATAATTTTGATGCGCTCTTCGGCCGTTTCCGGAACGCCCCCGTCATCTATGGGAAGGAGGATGAACATAGCGCCATACTTGGCCGCCAGGGGAAGGATCCTTTCCATCTTGACCTTTTCCCCGGAAACAGAATTGATTATGGCACGGCCGGGATAAATGCGCAGGGCTGCCTCAAGGGCCTCCGGATTGGAAGAGTCAAGGCAAAGGGGCAGCGGGACGGCATCCATTACGGCGCGCACCATGTCGGTCAGGGTTTTCTTTTCATCCAGTCCAGGGACACCGGCGTTGACGTCAAGCAGATCCGCCCCGGCATCCATCTGTTCCCTTGCAAGCTGGGCCACCTTATCCATATCATTTTGGACCAGGGCCTCACGCAGAAACTTCTTCCCGGTGGGATTCAGTCGCTCGCCTATAACAGTCAGCGGCTGGTCACGGCGGATAAACACTGTCCGCCTGCCGGACGACGCCATGGCACAGGTTGCATCAGCCGGTTTTTGCGCAATTAATTTACCGGCAATGGCTGAAAGCTTTTTGATATATTCCGGAGATGTGCCGCAGCATCCTCCGAGGGCGTTGGCGCCCGCATCAACCAGTGCCTGGGCATAGGAACAGAAGGTATCCGCATCCATGTTGAAAACGGTTTTCCCATTGACAAGCCGCGGTTTTCCCGCATTGGGCTTGACGACGAGCGGCACCCGGGCATAGGGCTTCATGGCCCTTATGATATCCACCATTTCGGCGGGTCCGCAGGAACAATTGCAACCCACGGCATCGGCTCCCAGGGACTGGAGCGTCACCAGGGCAGTAACCGGATCGGTGCCCATCAGGGTCCGCATCCCGTCCTCGTAGGTCATGGTCACCATGACGGGCAGGTCGCAAAGCTCCCTTATGGCTATAAGGGCAGCACGGGTTTCCTGGATATCCATCATGGTTTCAATGACAAAGAGGTCCACGCCGCCTTCAAGAAGGCCACGGATTTGTTCCTTGTAGCTTTCCACCGATTGCTCGAATGTGATTTCGCCATAGGGCTCAAGAAGGATGCCGCAGGACGAGATATCCCCGGCTACAAGTGCATTTCCCGCAACTGCTTGCCTGGCCAGCTCAGCCAGCTTCCTGTTCAGTTCCCTGGTCTGGGGCTGCAAACCGTACTCGGCAAGCTTTATAACGTTGCCACCCATGGAGAAGGTATACAGGATATCGGTCCCGCATTCCACGTAGCTTTTCTGGACAGCTATGAGGGCATCCGGATTCTCCACTGCCCATTTTTCCGGACACGCATCTGCGGGCATGCCGATCTTAAAGAGTTGGGTACCGGTGGCTCCGTCAAGTATAACAAGTCCTTTATCGAAATATTTCCTGAATTCCGTCCTTGTCATGGCTCTTCGCGCTTTCTCAATCCATTTTTATATCAACTATTCCAGCAATCGCGAGCACAGATTTCTCAGGGACCAGCATGCAGGTATCGGTCATCCTGATGCCCAGCTTTTCTATTTCCAGGAGCCTCGCGAAATGGGCCTGCTGCTCGATGCCGAAATCCCCGTAACCAGGACTGAACCGATGCTTTGTAAGGGCTTTGCCCTGCCTTCTCAAATAGGCCCCTATATATTCCATCAAAAAATCAAGCCCGGCGTCGGCAATCTCCGATGCCGCCGCGTCCATTATCACAGCCTCGCTGGCACGGCCGGCATCCATCAGCGTCCTGATCTCTTCCATTATGCGGGGGCCTGCCGTAGAGGCCATCAGGACAGCCTTTTGCGATTGTGACAACATCTCCGACAAGGCTTTCCCTGAAAGCACTGTCCCATCTTCCAGCCGTAAGGTTCCGCCGTCGTTCTCACTGATACCAACAACCCGGTAAGCGAGAACTAGTGAACAATGGTCTTCCGCCCTTTTTACCGTGCTGTCCAGAAGCTGCCCGAAGTCCTCGCCGATCCCGGTGACTCCGCGTTTGTAGCCCAGCCGTGTAAGGATGAGGTTTCTATTATATGAAGGACGTATCCCTCTTAATATTTTAATGCTCTCCATCTTCTGCGCCCCTCATCGCCTGCGGCGGCAAAAAAGCCCGCCCATTGGTATTCCTCATAAAAAACCCCTGCTTGTCAGGGTTTGTCGGTGACCAGGTATCATGAGCCAGGCTGTCTGGAAATGAGGACCTGTGATTTCTATAATTTTATCACAGGAGATATCTTCTTACAAACCATTTTTGCCGACACGGCGCAGCTTTTAGTCCTCTCCAACAGCGGTTCCCGTCAAGGGTTCCTGCGCTTTGTCAGAATTTATATATTGGGCTTATCAAAGGGCGGGATAAAAGAGGCGGCGATGGGAGTGCAGGATCAGTCTCCCGGTTTGCCCTGTTCATGCCTCAGCAGCCATTCCTTGCGCCAGAGACCGCCGCTGAAGCCGGTCAGCCTTCCATCCTTCCCTATGACGCGATGGCATGGAATAATGATGGGAATGGGATTGTTACGGTTGGCGTCGCCGACTGCCCTGCAGGCTTTGGCATTGCCAACGGCATCAGCTATTTCCTGGTAGGAACGGGTCTCCCCATAGGGGATCTTTCGCAGGGCTTGCCAAACCCTCTGTCTGAATTCGGTCCCCCGGGGGGCGAGGTTCAGTTGGAAATCCTTTCGTTTGCCCGAAAAGTATTCATCAAGTTGTGTGATGCACTCCCGGATAATGGGACAGGTTTTTTCGGATTCACGGCGGTCACAGAACCGGATGAAAGTTATGGCCTGCAGTGTTGCCTTTATCTCCAGGAGGCCTATGGGTGACTGGTAATAGGCTTTGTAGGTCTGTTCCATAACGAGGCTCCTCTTATTCCTTCACATCTATATATCCATGTTATCACATGAAGGCATGTTTTGACTGTCGGGATTGCCGCGATCCATTCCGGAGTGAGATTGCCACGCCCGGCTTTGCCGGGCTCGCAATGACAGGGTAGGGTCTCGCAATGACAGAAAATGGGCTTGCAAGTACAGAATATGGGCTCCCAATGACAGAAAAGGGTGTTCGCAATGATACAGCTAAGAATAAAAAGCCCTCGCGGGTGTTCTCGCGAGGGCTAATAATCCGATGGATGTTATGATACAGGCACGGGCGGGTTGTACCCGTTCTTGAAGATCTCCTCGAACTCGTCGCCTTCGATGCGCTCTTTTTCAAGAAGCGCCCTGGCAACATCATCAAGCTTGTTCCTGTTCTCAGTGAGAAGCTCCTTGATTTTACTGTAAGAGTCATCTATGATGGTCTTGACCTCGGCGTCGATCCTGGCGGATACCTCTTCGCTGTAGTTCCTGATATGGCCGTAACTCTTGCCCAGGAATACCTCGTCGTTCTCATCGCCGAATACCAGGTTGCTGAGGTTTTCGCTCATGCCGTACTTGGTGATCATGTCCCGGGCAATCTGGTTGGCCTTCTGAAGATCTCCGGCCGCGCCCGTACTGATCTCGCCCAACACCAGTTCCTCAGCGGCACGGCCGCCCAGCGCCACCATGATCTGTTCGATCAACTGGCTCTTGGTGGTATAATGCCTGTCCTCATCGGGCTTGTAGGAAGTGAAGCCGCCGGCTCTTCCCGAAGGAATAATGGTAACCCTGTCAACCTTCACAGTTGAGGAAACAAGTCGCACCGCAATGGCATGGCCTGCCTCGTGGTAAGCCGTAAGCCTCTTTTCCTTGTCGCTGATGACGCGGCTCTTCTTCTCGGGCCCCATTATCACCTTGTAATTGGCTTCCTTTATCTCATCCATGGTAATAACCTTTTTATTCTTCCTCGCCGCAAGAAGGGCAGCCTCATTGAGCAGGTTCTCCAGGTCGGCTCCGGTGAAACCGGGCGTGGTCTTCGCGATATCCTTCAGATCCACATCGGAACCAAGGGGTTTGTTCCTGGAATGGACCTTCAGTATCTCCTCACGTCCCTTGATGTCGGGGTAGTTCACGACCACCCGCCTGTCAAAACGGCCTGGCCGCATCAGGGCAGGATCCAGTATGTCCGGCCTGTTGGTAGCGGCAAGTATTATTACACCTTCATTAACGCCAAAGCCGTCCATCTCCACAAGGAGCTGGTTCAGTGTCTGCTCGCGCTCGTCATGACCGCCGCCGAGTCCGGCTCCGCGATGGCGTCCCACGGCGTCGATCTCATCTATGAACACAATACAGGGAGCGTTTTTCTTTGCCTGGTCGAACAGGTCACGGACACGGGACGCACCAACGCCCACGAACATCTCCACGAAGTCCGAACCGCTTATGCTGAAGAACGGTGTGCCGGCCTCACCTGCTACTGCCTTGGCAAGAAGGGTTTTACCCGTACCGGGAGGGCCGACCAGCAGTACGCCCTTGGGTATGCGCGCACCCAGCTCAACGTATTTTTTGGGTTCCTTCAGGAATTCCACAATCTCCCTGAGCTCTTCCTTCTCCTCGTCAGCACCGGCCACATCGGTGAACCTGACGCGCATCTTGCTGTCCTCACTGGCCAGGCGGGCACGGCTCTTGCCGAAAGACATGACGCGGTTTCCTCCGCCCTGGGACTGCTGGACAAAGAAAATCCAGAAGAAGACAAACAGCACCACCATCGCGATCATGGGCAGCATTTCAAGCCACCACGGCGGGGTGGATTTCTTCTCTATGTTGTAATTTGTCAGTAAGCCATCGTCATACGCTTTATCAAGCAGGGCAATAAAAGAATCCTGTGATAGAAAATTGACCGTGTATCTGAAATCGGCATTGTAAAGCCCGGATGGCCTGCTCAGAACAACGTCGGCGTCCAGTGTGCGGACAAGAACGCTGCTGACGTTGCCTGCATCCAACTCCTTCCTGAAATCGGAATACTTCATGTCCGTCGGATTGCTAATGTTGCTGTACATCATAATGATCAATGTCATTATGACGAATATGATGATGTAAAAGCTTATGCCCCGAACATTCTTCAATAATTTCAACCTCCCATAAAGGCCCCATATCCTGTCTTCATTTGATAATGCATCAGTTCATCCACATACTGGCGCGCACCCAATCCTGGTTTGCCTTTTCGGCCGGCACTCTTACAGGACAAAAAACACATTAGAATATTTTATCATAATAATTGCCAAAAAACAACCTTACATTTCCTCCAAAACATAGACCTCAGGCAGGTTTCGGTATTTTTCGGCATAATCAAGTCCGTAACCGACGACAAACTTGTCCGGGATTATTATTCCCTGATAATCAACTTCGAAATCTACCTTGCGCCTTGACGGCTTATCAAGGATCGTACATACCTTCACGCTTGCGCAGTGCTTCGCCCTGAACAGGTCCTTCAGGTATGTAAGCGTCAGGCCTGTATCAATTAAGTCCTCCACCAGGAGCACATGTTTTCCGGTTATATCATAATCAATATCCTTGAGTATGCGGACAATACCCGATGAAACCGTGGAATTTCCATAACTCGAACACGAGATAAAGTCTATGGATACATCGATTGTAAGCTCCCTTACAAGGTCGGCCAGAAACATGAATCCGCCCTTCAGAACGCCTACCAGCAGGAGATCCTTGTCGGCGTAATCCCTGGAGATCCTTTCGGCCAGCTCCTTTATCTTTGCGTTAATCTCTTCCTTTGTGACCAGTACGCTAAGTTTGCTCATTTCTTGTCCCCTCCATCGTTAATATCAATCCAGGTCAATACCAGGAAAGACTGGGTCCGCTCGTCGGGCCTGAACTCACCAGAGGTCCTCATGCCTACGACCCAGAGGATCTTCGAGCCGGCCGCCACAAGCGGTATTTCATCCCGTATTTCAGCCGGGATTTTATTGTCGATAAAGAATTTCTTAAGCTTTTTTTCGCCCGGCGCCCTGAAGGGCCGGATTCTGTCTCCATCTCTTCTGTTCCTTATATTTATTCCACAATTGATTTTTAAATAATCAAACGCCTGGGTTTTTGATGTTTCCTTAATCTCCTGCCAGTTCGGGAATTGCCTGGTCATCTGGTCTTTTGACAGCACATATGCCTCAAGAATGCCATGGGCTTCGTTTACGTGAACCTTCCCCGGCACGTTTACAGGATACGACCAGAACACCCTTTCGGCAGCAGGCATCGGGCTCAGAAGCAGGCGGCCATAGGACAAAAGCGCGGACCATCCCCCGGGCAGGCACAGGCGTTTCCCTGTTCCGGATTCCCGGCACAGTTTAATTATCTCATCCACATGCACGTTTTCAAGACCCTTCAGGCTTCCCGTCGCCTGCTCCCAGGCCATCCGGACAATACGGCTGGAAATGGCATAATCAAGGCTGACCAGTACTTCAGCGTCAAGGCTGGTTCCTGTATCCATTTTTCTGCCAAATTCCATGAAAACCTTGCGTGCCTGTTCCTCAAGACAGGCATTATCCCGCCTGGCCAAAGCCGACAGGCGGTTTATCACAGGGGCCGGATCAACCTGGAAATGCTCTTTTATAGCGGGGAACAAAAGATTCCGGACTCGGTTCCGTGCATATTTATTTGACAGGTTGCTGCTGTCGGTTCTCCATGGAATCCCTTCACACCTGAGATAATCCTCTATCTGGCTCCTGCGCACACCTAAAAGCGGCCTAATTATGGAACCGCTCCGGTAATCCATTCCGGCAAGGCCCTCAAGGCCGCACCCACGCAGGATGTTCAGCATTACGGTTTCGGCATTGTCCTCATAATGGTGCCCGGTGGCAATCACATCCGCGGAAGACTCCCTGAGCACCTGGAAAAGGTATCGGTACCTGACCTCACGGCCCGCTTCTTCCTCTGTGAGGCCGTCGGTCCTGCTGATGCCCGCGACGTCAGCCCGGAAAGCCCTTACGGGTATGTCCCACTTCCGGCACAGGTCCATGACAAACGCTTCGTCGGCATCGGATTCCGTTCCCCTCAGCATATGGTTCACATGGACCGCTGTGATGGACAGGTTATACTCCCGGCCCAGTTCCTTCATAACCTTCAGAAGGCATACCGAATCCGCCCCGCCGGAAATGCCTGCCACAACATGAAAGCCGGGCTCAATAAGGCCGTAATCACATATATCCTTCCTGACTTGCTGTAAAACCGGATTATCAAGCATTCGCCTTACCTGCTCCCGGAGCGCTCTTTTGCATGCCTCCAGCGGGCATGTAATTCCCAAACTTCGTGAATTGCGGAATCCAGGCAAGCTCCACGGTCCCTGTGGAACCATTCCTGTGCTTGGCTATTATAACCTCTACAATATTCCTTTTCTCAGAGTCCTCATGATAGTAGTCATCACGGTAGAGGAAAAGGACCATATCGGCATCCTGTTCTATGGCCCCGGATTCCCTGAGGTCGCTCAGGATGGGACGGTGGTCGTTGCGCAGTTCCGGTGCGCGGCTGAGCTGTGAAAGCGCGATGACAGGCACGTCCAGTTCCTTTGCCATTATCTTCAGCCCGCGGGAAATCTCCGATATCTCCTGCTGCCTGTTTTCGGACTTCTTCCTTCCCTCCATGAGCTGCAGGTAGTCTATGATTACCAGGTCAAGACCCCTTTCCAGCTTCAGTCTCCTGAGCTTCGACAGCATCTCGGCAACATTGATGCTGGCGTTATCGTCTATGTAGACAGGGGCCTTGGAAAGGGGACCCAGGGCATACCCGATCTTCTTCCAGTCCTCCGCCTCAAGCCTGCCGCTGCGCATCTTTTCAAGCTCCACCATGGACTCGCTGGACAGCAGGCGGTTGACCAGCTGCTGCCGTGACATTTCAAGGCTGAATATTGCCACGGTATACTGTCTCAGCGCGGCATTGGCTGCGATGTTCAGCGCAAAGGAGGTCTTGCCGATGGACGGCCTTGCGGCTATCAGGATCAGATCCGATTTCTGGAAACCGGTGGTCTTGCGGTCCAAGTCTATAAATCCGCTTGGGACACCGGTCAGTTCGCCTTTTTTACGGCACAGTTCCTCAAGCTTGGTGAAAGTGGTGTCCAGCAGCGTGTTGAGCGGCTCAAGGCCCGTCCTGCTGAGCCCCTGCGACAGGTCGAAGATGGATTTTTCGGCGGTCGCCAGGACATCCGTACCCTCCATGGATCCCTGGTAGCTCATATCTGTAATCTTCCCGGATACATCGATCAGTTTTCTCAAAAGCGCCTTGTCTTCCACGATGGAAACATAGTGAAGCACATTGGCCGTGGTAGGCACGCTGTTGGCCAGCTGGGCTATGTAATCCACGTCCCCCACTTTTTCAAGGGTTCCGCGCCTGGCCAGCGCATCCGACACGGTTATTATGTCTACGGGCTGACTGTCCTCGTAAAGTTCAAGGATGACCTCGTACAATTCCCTGTGCTTCTCCAGGTAAAAGGCGTCGGGCTTCAGCCTGCCGCTTACGTCCGACAGGGCCTGGCGGTCAATAAGTATTGAGCCAAGAATGGATTGCTCAGCCTCCACATGGTGAGGCGGTATCCTGTTATACCCGGCATCCATGGGCGAATCTACCCCCCAAAAAAGATGAACTAAACCGCATCATCATTCTCTACTTTAACTTTGACCTTCGCGACGACACCCTGGTACAGCTTTACCTCTACCTCGGTTGTCCCCAGGGTTTTGATGGCCTCGGGAAGGTTGAGCATCTTCTTATCCAGGGAGATATTGAAATCCTTCTTTATTTTCTCCGCGATATCCATGCTGGTGACAGAACCGAACAGCTTGCCGCTGGACCCGGCCTTGGATTTGATGGTTACAGTTATCTCGGACAGTTTCTTCTTTAATGCCTGAGCCTCGGCCAGTTCGTTTTCCTTCCTGTGCTTCTGGGCGCCCTGCCTGATCCTGACTTCGTTCAGGGCAGCGGCAGTGGCTTCAACGGCCAGTCCCTTCGGGATCAGGAAATTTCTTGCATAGCCGTCATTGACGTTTACAACGTCATCCTTCTTCCCCAATGTTTTAACATCCTGCGTCAAAATCACCTTCATAGTGCAACCCCCGTTCCAATAGCAAACATCCGCCGCGTCTGCCGCCCCTTTCCTTCAGGACGCGCTGCCGGAAGAGGCCTTTCTGTTCCTGAAATGGGACAGCGCGGACAGATCGCCAAAGTATTTTTCTGTTTCGTGTTCCTGTACCAGGCCCAGGCGAATCTTCGCCGATATGTCCTTTTCAAGCATGGGATAGTCAAGCCCCAAACGCCTGGACAGCAGGTAACTGATTATGATCACATTGGAGAGTGTGTCCAGAGCCGTTTCTTTTATATTATCACAATAATCGTCAGCCAGCTTGCTGTATAGATGGGCCACCGAGTTCAGAAGTTCGCTCTTGAGATTCTCAATGATCCTGGTATTCCTGGTGATATCCATGCTATTAAAACTCATTCCGATGCCACTCCATAAAAGATCCTACGGACATTATAACACTGCATGGAAGGCTCTTTCCAATTTCCCGGAACAGCGCCGGCACGGCAAAGACTTTTAGCAGGCTGAAAATACAGGATCATTGAAATAAAGCCTATAGATCTTGTCTATAGGCTGTTGTTCCTTAGTCTGTTGTGTATGGCAGCAGCGCTATGTGCCTGGCCCGTTTTATTGCCGTTGTCAGCTGCCTCTGATGCTTGGCGCAGGTACCGGTTATCCTTCTGGGCAGGATCTTGCCCTTTTCTGAAAGATACTTCCGAAGCCTCATGACATCCTTGTAATCTATGAGTTCAACCTTATCCGCACAGAAGGCGCAAACCTTGCGTTTTGCCCTTCTTACCCCGCGGCTGGTTTTCTGCGCGTCGCTGTTGCTCTTTTTAGAGCTTTTTTCCTTTTTAGCATCTGCCATTTTTATGAATGCCTCCTTCCAAAAACTGTTCCGGTTAACCTTAAGGCATACACGCTATTTTCTCTATCTATAATTATCCGTCATATGTTTAAATATAGCCTAAACAATATATCACATCATCTGCGCCAATGTCAACAAACATATTCACCCGGATAGCGTCAATTTACTGTAACTCATTTGAAAAAGTAATTTCCACCCCAAAATCAGGAGCAGCGGAAATAACTTT
>ENA-UPSA01000502-UPSA01000502.1-bioreactor-metagenome-genome-assembly--contig:-NODE-502-length-56103-cov-8.790644_pt1 | contig 56103 bp, 46 predicted proteins | sample MGYA00238183_ERZ773288 | MGnify/ENA primary metagenome ERZ773288 (study PRJEB29028, sample SAMN07631243) | bioreactor metagenome | isolation source: Switchgrass digestor | place: USA: Dartmouth... | reverse complement strand
CTAAATATTGAGGGGTAATATGCTTTTTAAAAACCGAGAACAAATTGACACTGCCATAATCCATAAAAACTATTGGAATGTTCTTATTATTTATGCTATAATAAATTAGTTAAAATGATAAAGTTTTCAAAAACATTTTAATATATATTCTAAGGAGGACAAAAATTAATGAATGTTAAGGTGCAAAATTTAGAAAAAAATGTGGTGGAGTTAGAAATTGAAGTTGACGCGGCGAAATTTGAAGAAGGTATGCAAAGTGCGTACATAAAAAACAGGAAAAATTTTGTAGTTCCCGGATTCAGGAAGGGCAAGGTTCCTAGAAAAATTGTTGAACATTATTATGGAGAAGCAATTTTTTATGAAGATGCAATAAACATTGTGTGCCCTGAAGCATATGATAAAGCAGTAAAAGAAAATGGAATAGAACCTGTTGATCAACCGGAAATCGACATAAAACAGATCGGTAAGGGAGAAAACTTGATTTTTACCGCTAAAGTTACGGTAAAACCCGAAGTTCAATTAGGAAACTACAAGGGTATAGAAGTAAATAAAATAGAGTATAATGTAACCGAAGAGGATATTGAACAAGAGCTAAAAAAAATGCAGGAGAAAAATTCAAGGTTAATAACCGTTGAAGACAGGCCGGTTCAGTCAGGGGATATTGCAGTTATTGATTTTGAAGGCTTTATTGACGGTGAACCCTTTGAAGGCGGAAAAGGAACCAATTATCATTTAGAAATCGGATCCGGTCAATTTATTCCTGGTTTTGAAGACCAAATCATTGGAAAAAATACCGGTGAAGAATTTGAAGTACACGTTACTTTTCCGGAAGATTATCAGGCAACGGACTTAGCTGGAAAGGCAGTTGTTTTTAAAGTAAAGCTCAATCAGATAAAGTTTAAGGAAGTTCCTGAAATTGACGATGAATTTGTAAAAGATGTCAGTGAATTTGATACCATTGACGAATTAAAAGAAGACATTAAGAAGAAACTTACGGAAGCCAATGAGCAAAGGGCAAAACAGGACTTAGAAAATGCGGTAGTTGAAAAAGTTGCGGAAAATGCATCGGTGGATATTCCGGAAGTCATGATAGAACGTCAAATTGATAATTTGATTAACAACTTTGATATGCAGCTCAGGTGGCAGGGATTAAATCTTCAAAGATATCTGGAAGTAACCGGTTCTGAAATGAAGAGTTTCAGAGAACAGTTTAGAGAGCAAGCTGAGAAGCAAGTAAAAGCATCATTGGTATTGGAAGCAATCAGTAAAGCGGAATCCGTTGATGTAACCGATGAAGAATTGGATAAAGAAATTGCAAGGCTTGCTGAAAGATACAAGATGGAAGTTGATAAAATGAAAGAAGTTTTAAAGCCGGAGGACATTCAATCTATTAAAGAAGATCTTATGATTAATAAAACAGTAGATATGCTGGTAAACCATGCAAAAATATCATAAGGGGGGAATTAAATTATGAGTTTGGTGCCAATTGTTATTGAACAAACAAATCGTGGTGAAAGGTCGTATGACATTTATTCACGACTCTTAAAAGACAGAATTATCTTTTTAGGGGAAGAAATCAATGATGTAACCGCCAGTTTAGTAGTTGCACAATTGTTGTTCCTGGAAGGAGAAGATCCGGATAAGGACATCAGTTTATATATAAACAGTCCTGGTGGCTCTATTACGGCCGGTATGGCAATATATGATACCATGCAGTATATAAAGCCTGATGTATCTACCATATGTGTTGGTATGGCTGCCAGTATGGGGGCATTTTTGTTGGCTGCAGGAGCAAAAGGAAAAAGGTTTGCTTTGCCCAACAGTGAGATTATGATTCACCAGCCTTTAGGTGGTACAAGAGGGCAAGCTACTGACATAAAAATACATGCAGAAAGAATAATTAAGATTAAACATACTTTAAATAAAATATTAAGTGAAAGAACAGGAAAGCCGATAGAAATTATTGAAAGAGATACGGAAAGAGATTTCTTTATGTCAGCAGAAGAAGCAAAACAATACGGAATTATTGATCAAGTAATATCGAAAAGATAAATAAGCAAAATGTCGGAAATAGAAGAGGTGTAACAATGTCAAGATATGACGAAAAGAAGCAGTTAAAATGCTCTTTTTGCGGCAAGACTCAAGAACAGGTAAAAAGATTGGTTGCAGGGCCCGGTGTATATATCTGTGACGAATGTATCGAGTTATGTTCGGAAATTATTGAGGAAGAATTTGAAGAAGCAAAACTTGATTTCCAGCTTAATGATATACCGAAGCCCAAGGAAATCAAAGAAATTCTTGATGATTATGTAATTGGACAGGAGCAAGCTAAAAAAAATCTTGCCGTTGCGGTATATAATCATTACAAACGTATTAATACGGAATTTCGGGTAGGCGATGTTGAATTACAGAAGAGCAATATTCTTATGCTTGGTCCTACCGGGTCAGGAAAAACATTACTTGCACAAACACTTGCAAGAATTTTAAATGTACCGTTTGCCATAGCAGACGCTACTTCTTTAACAGAAGCAGGTTATGTAGGCGAGGATGTAGAGAATATCCTTCTAAAGCTGATACAGGCGGCGGACTATGATATTGAGCAGGCCGAAAAAGGAATTATTTATATTGATGAAATTGATAAAATAGCAAGAAAATCGGAGAATCCTTCCATCACAAGGGATGTCAGTGGAGAAGGAGTTCAACAGGCTTTGCTTAAAATTCTGGAAGGAACTATTGCATCTGTGCCTCCACAAGGAGGAAGAAAGCATCCTCATCAGGAGTTTATTCAAATTGATACGACAAATATATTGTTTATTTGTGGCGGAGCTTTTGACGGCATTGAAAAAATCATTGAAAACAGAGTTGGTAAAAAAGCATTAGGATTTGGTGCAGAAATTCAAAGTAAGAAAGAAAAAGACATAGGACAGATTTTACAAAAAATATTACCTGAGGATTTATTGAAATTTGGTCTTATTCCTGAATTTATCGGAAGATTGCCGGTAGTTGTTACTTTAAATTCGTTAGATGAAAAGGCTCTTATACAGATATTGACGGAGCCGAAAAATGCGCTTGTAAAACAATATCAAAAGTTATTTGAGATGGATGATGTAATACTTGAATTTACACCGGACGCATTAGAAGCAATTGCAAAGAAAGCCATTTCGTTAAATACCGGAGCAAGGGGATTGCGTGCAATCCTTGAAGAAGTAATGCTGGATGTGATGTTTGATATTCCATCGGAAAAAACGGTTGAAAAATGTATTATTCATAAGGATTGCATACTCAATAATAAAGCTCCTGAATTAATATTTAATGAAAATAAAAAACCTTTGAAAAAAGCATCCACAAGGAAACAGAGAATGAAAAGAGAATCCGTTTCATAGAGGAATATATAGCTTGAAAAGGCGAATGGGAATTGTTCCCGTTCGCCTTTTTAATTTTAGATTATTAGAATATTCATATCAAAGATAAGGAATAATAGTAGTGATAAAAATAAAATGAATGAGGAAACTATTGAGGTGAAAAGAAATGTACCGCATTGCCTTGAAAAGGTTTATCATGCCGATAATCATATTAATCGGTATTTTAATGATTGCTTTGTATATATTAAGCACAACAAGACTTCATGAAAAAACTCCTTCAAGAGGTGTATTTGTATATTCTAAAGAATTTGATGAATCCGCTTTCTCTTAATGAATTTTAATACATGGAGGAATTATTATGGAGCAAAACTTTACTAAGCAAGAGTATCAAAAATATGTTCAGTCAAAATCTCCTAATTCACCTATTCTTAAAAACATTGTTATGGCTTTTTTAATAGGCGGAGCTATATGTACGGTTGGACAGGGAATCAGTAATTTTTTTAAGGCGAGAGGGCTATCCATGGAGCAAGTGGCAGGTGCCACTTCCATTACCATGATATTTATCGGTGCCTTTTTAACGGGCCTTAATATCTATGATGCAATAGCTAAGCATGCAGGTGCAGGCACTATTGTTCCTATAACGGGATTTGCAAATTCCATTGTGTCGCCTGCAATGGAATTTAAAAGTGAAGGATATGTTTTAGGCGTTGGAGCAAAAATGTTTGTTATTGCCGGTCCGGTATTGGTATACGGAACAACGGCATCCATTATATTTGGTTTAATATACTTTTTTATGAAATCTTAATGAAGGAGGAAGGATAATGTCGGCAGCAAAAAAAATCGGAACTCAAACGATACAATTTCAATTTCCTCCGTCTATTATATCAACGGCTTCCATTGTGGGGAAAAAAGAAGGGGAAGGTCCGTTAAAAAATTATTTTGATTATGTATTGGATGATTTACACTGGGGAGAAAAGACATGGGAAAAAGCGGAAAGCAAAATGCTTAAGGAAGCAATTTCCAAAGCAATAGAAAAAGCCAATAAAAACGTCAATGAAATTGACTATATATTTGCAGGGGATTTATTAAATCAATGTATAGGTGCAACCTTTGGCATTAGAGACTTAGGAATACCTTTTTTTGGATTATTCGGTGCGTGTTCCACCATGTCATTGTCTTTAAGTATAGCGGCAATGGTGATTGATGGAGGGTATGCAGATTATGCGGTAGCTGCCACGTCAAGTCACTTTTGTTCGGCGGAAAGACAATTCAGATTTCCGTTGGAATACGGTGGACAGCGCCCGCCCACATCACAGTGGACGGTAACCGGAGCAGGAGCTGTCGTATTATCAAGTCAGGGTACAGGTCCATATATTACACATGTTACCGTCGGTAAAATTGTTGATTTGGGGATCAAGGATGTAAATAATATGGGAGCTGCCATGGCACCTGCAGCAGTGGATACCATTTATACACATTTTAATGATACAGGATTTATACCGGATGACTATGATTTAATCATAACGGGGGATCTTGCGAAAGTCGGAAAAGAAATTGCGGAAGACATGTTAAAAGATAAGAATATTGATATCAGTAATAAATATACGGATTGCGGAATTAAGATCTTTGAAAGTGAAGTTCAGGATACACATGCAGGAGGCAGTGGTTGTGGATGTTCTGCTGTTGTATTGGCAGGATATTTATATAAGGAAATGTTAAAAGGAAATTTGAATAAAATACTTTTTGTAGCAACCGGAGCCCTTATGAGCCCTACAAGTTCACAGCAGGGAGAATCCATTCCTGCCATTGCCCATGCAGTTACTATTCAAAGAACATTGGGGTGATATGATGGAATTTATCAGAGCTTTTATTGTAGGTGGTTCAATATGTGCTGTGGGGCAAGTTCTTATTGATAAAACCAAATTAACACCTGCAAGAATTCTGGTGGCTTTTGTTACGCTTGGCGTCATTTTAACGGCAATTGGGTTATATGAGCCGTTAGTACAGTTTGGAGGTGCCGGAGCAACGGTTCCGCTTACAGGTTTCGGATATTCTTTGGCCAAAGGCGTTATGAAAGGGGTACAAGAAAACGGAATATTAGGGGCTTTTACGGGCGGCATTGCTGCAACGGCAGGTGGCATTGCCGCAGCCATATTCTTTGGGTACATTATTGCATTGATATTTAATCCAAAAGAAAAATAGACGGGGAGTTGTTATATTGAAAAAACGAAAGGTGATTCTTGTTACCGATGGAGATAGGATAGCACAGAAGGCGGTTGAAATTGCCGCGAAAAATATAGGAGGAAGGTGCATATCCAGTTCGGCAGGGAATCCTACGCCTTTGTCAGGACCGGAAATTATTGAACAAATTAAGCAGGCGGAATGTGAGCCGGTGGTGGTCATGGTAGATGATTGCGGAGATGAAGGCGTAGGCAGAGGCGAAAAGGCTATGATTGACATTATAAAATGTCCTGACATTGAAGTGTTGGGAGTTGTAGCGGTGGCTTCCAATGGAAAAGAAGGAAGCCATGTACAAGTGGATTGTTCCATCACGAAAGACGGCAAAAAAATTGATTATGCCGTGGATAAGTATGGAAACAATACTTTTCACACGCGGATCAGCGGTGATACGTTAACCGTGTTAAAAGATATTGATGTACCTATCATTGTAGGTATAGGAGATCCCGGAAAGATGGATTATAAAGATAATATATCCGTTGATGCTCCTGTAACAACAGCGGCATTACAAGAGATTATGAACTATCATAATAATTTACAGTAAATATGGTTATGAGTATTAATGGAATAGATTTTATTAAAATGCTTCTTTAAGAGGCATTTTTTTGTTTGTATCATTTTGCAGGGAGCGGCATTGACCGCTCCTAAGCAAACGCCATTTTTAATTTTCTTCTTCCTCCACAATTTCTTCTAGCACTTTAATTAAATCATTTAAAGAATTTAACGTGATATTTTTTTCGGATATGGCTTGTTGCAATTCAGGCGACAAAGAATCAAAATGCGGCTTGACGGCTGGGTTTACATAAAACATACAATTTACCTCCTTATAGAAAAATTAATATTTTTGAACACAAGAATATTATATGCTAATAACTTTTTTTTATTTTTTTTAATTCTCAATAATACTTTTAATCATAAAATGAATGTGATATACTATAAACATATTTATTGTGATTTTTTATTGATGAACAGCTATAAATATTATAAAATATTACTTAAATAGTAATTATTAGGCATTTGCAAAATGCCAGAAAAAATTAGTTTGTAAAAATTTAAAGTGATGAAAAATTGATCTTTGATAACTCAAAAGAGATATGTGTTAGTGATTTACCTGAAAAGCAAGAAATTTGTGGATAAAATCGCAGCATTAATAGACTTATGCCTTAAGCATAAGCCTCTTGATGGAAGTTCAAAGAATCAAGCAATTAATGCTCTTAAGCTTCTTAGGTATTTATATTCGTGAATTTTATCTGCAAGGATTACAGTTATTAACTGTGTGATGCCCGCGAGATATAAATCGGCTTTAATGGTTAGGTTATCTCTCGTTTTAAGATTGCCACAGGCCATGGGTTCCTTTAGATATTGAATGTTTTTTTCGACTACAACTCTGATTTTGTAGTCAGAAATCCATTTATCAGAGCCTCTAATCTCACCTGGATACATGCGTTTATCCAAAGCAGGGGATGTATGGACTACTCGCCCGCAAGGCTTACCGTTACATGGGTTTTCACAGGAAGTAATCCATTTGCCATTAATGCGTTTTACATGAGGGCATCGCCATTTAAAACGGTCACTTCTACCTTCTTCACGAGTCCAGCCAAAAGGCTTCAAAGTTATAGAAGGATCTTTAAAGCAAAGTGGCCAACCATCGTCATTATATTCGACTGGTGGAAGATCAAGGTTTGAATTTCTGGAATTCAAAGGAATTAGAGCTCTTTGAAATTTAAACTCATCTAAAAGCAAAGTATAAGTATCACATGTATCAAAAATAGAATCACCAAGGAAAGTATGCGGTTTAAAATCCGGATGAAGGTTAAAGAAGTCTGTAAGCACAGGTTTAAGGGATTTAGAATCACTAATAGATTTATCTTCTTCAGGAGAATCTGATTTTTTGTCAATGTGCATTTCAGGATGTTTCTGTTTGAAGGCATTATCCAAAAAAGAGATATGTCTTGGAATGCCGAGGCCGTTAGTGATAATGCCAAACTTGTAGACATAGCAGAAATATCCATTTATGTAGAGTTGCTTAATTTGGTTGTTGGCAGAGGCAGAAGAAGGCATAAGGCCATAAGCCATTTTGTATACATCAACATCAGGATTGTCTTTGTAGAAAGTCTTAAGCTTTTTAATGATAGAATTAATGAACTTGGGATTATTCTCGGTTACAAAGGCTTCAATTCCAGATGTATCATAAGCAATAGTTGAAGCAAGAAGAGGATCAATTTTTTGACAAATTGGTTCAGTAATGTCTACAAGATGATTAAAAAGATTCTCAAGGTGAGAAACAAAATCCTGTTTGAAACGAGTGAATTGGGAGTTGTCAGGAACACTTGAAAGTCCGCAGAATTCACGAGCTTCATGACATAATGTAAGAAAAATAATTAAAAGACTTATGGTTGGAATGCCAAGAATCTTTTGTAAGATGAGTGCTGACAGCATGGAAAGAAGAGAATAGTCTCTCTTTCGGCCTAGGCGTTTGTAGTAGGCCCAGTAGAACTCCTGAGGAATTAAAGAAGATAAGTCAAGATGTTGAGTAAGTAATTCAAGAAATTTAGGTTTGTCATTCTGAAAAATGTCTTTGCATTCTTCGAAAGTGTCAGAAAATGAAATTTGATTAAAAAGTGGTACCATTTGTTTTCCTCCTTGGATGTGAAAATATTGTATTGTCAACTATATTTTACTATATTCTGAGGGGGAAAACAATCAAATTAAATCAGCAAAACTGGCTATTTGCAAGGGTTTTGGCTTTTTGCAAATGTCTAGTATTGAATTCATTAAAGGGGGATGAAGTGTTTGAAATTACTGAACCATTCTATAATTTGTAAAAAGATGTTATGCATGTTTCTGTCACTTTGCATGATGCTGATAACTGTGCCAATGGCATTTGGAACAGAATTAAATGAACCCGAAATAACAGGATTGGTCGTAAATATTACAGGAGCACTACCTACAAAAGAAGAAGGAAAAAGCGTTACCTTAGTTTTGTTAAAAAAAGGGAAAACTCTTGAAGACTTAAAAAATGTTTCACCTTTAAATTTTAGGGATATAGTAAATCACGTTTATGAGAGTAAGACAGGTAAAGATGGAGTATATACTTTTACATTTATGATGCATCCTGATGACCCAAGTGGCACTTATTTGCTAAGGGTCAATGGAACAGGTTTTAGCAAAATTCAAGAAAAGCAGATTCATTATATTTCTTACACATTGTTATTGGATGCAATCAATGCATTTAATAACGCTGGGGATGAAAGCCAGATAGGACAAGCAATAACAGATTATGCAGCGGAAATCGGATTGGACTTGAATGACTATTTGAATTCTTTAGACAATGAGCATCAGCAGTTGGTACGTACAAATTTACTGGGAATATCATTAAACACTGAGGATATAACAAAAGCAGTTGAGACTTTACGTACAGAATTTAACAAGGCTGTAGGCTTACAAAGGGTAAATATTGAATCAGTCGAAGGCTTGGATGCAGTATTAAATAAATATAAAATCGAATTAGGGCTGGATGTAGAGGATTACAACAATTTGAATACATCAAGTAAAAATAAGATATGCGGAATCTTGGAAAAGATTAACTTTAGCCGGCCTCAAGACCTTGTTGCTGAGTTTAATAAAGCAAAAGTAGTAGAGCTGATAAATAATCTGGAGCGCTGGGGGGATGTAGAAGCATTAATAGAAAAATATGCTGCAGATCCCTTAGGTATATCCATAGGGGATAATAGCGACTTTAGTAAAGTAGATTCTGCATCTGTTTACAAAAGCTTGCTGAAAGGAATACCATATGATACTATTGAGCAAATTAATAACGCTTTTGACAATGCTGTAAAGGACTTGTTGAATAAAAAGAACAGTCAAAACGATACGGGCGGCTCTAGCAAAACCGGTAAAAGTTCCAGAGGAACAAGAGTTGTTGTGAGTGCTCCTGTAACAACAGCACCGATGCCAACATCAACGCCAGATACGATACCTCAACCACAGACAGAAAAGTTTACTGACCTGGATGGTGTTCCCTGGGCGATTGAAAGCATTCAAAGTCTGGCAGCTGAAGGTATCATTAGCGGCAAGGGTAATGGCTTTTTTGATCCGGATGGGAAGGTCACAAGAGAAGAATTTCTTAAAATGTTAATAGAGGCATTCAAGCTTGTAGATGAAGAAGCAAGTGTAGAATTTACAGATGTATCAAAGGATGAATGGTATTATCCGTATGTTGCAAGTGCAAAAAAATATGGAATTATCAATGGATTGGGTGATGAAAGTTTTGGCGTAAACAGCAAGATAACCAGACAGGATATGGCATTAATGGCTTATAGAGTAGCAACACATGCGAATATACAGCTTCCGGTTGTTGTTCCCGCTATGAATTTTGCAGATGAAGAGGAAATTGCACAATATGCTATTGATAGTGTAAAAGTCATGCAACAGGCCGGCATTATTGGTGGAGTTGGTGATGGAAGGTTTGCTCCAACTGATTATGCTACCAGGGCACAGGCTGCAAAAATTGTATATGAATTGTTAAAATATTCAAAGTAGTGTTTTAAGAAAATAGAATAAGGTAGGGTGTAAAACACATGTATTTCTTATAGCGTAGAAAAGTTTACTTTTTTACGCTATAAGACTGTTAATTGGAGCTTTTCCTATCGTAACGCTAATTGACTGACTGAGCCTTCCATAACTTGCTGTGATGATTCAGTAAAATTCCCTTGACTATCGTATAACACTTTACTGTTGAACCGGATATAGCTAGTATATCCTAGATCCACAGGCTTATATGGTAGAATATCCGGAATTTATAGATAATGTCGGTAATCCTGTTGAAACATTAATTGGGAGGACGGATATCAATCTCAAGGTTAGAATAACAAAACGAATATGTAATAAAGAAAGATGGGTGAAAATAGTGAAAATAGTATATATTCCTTTGGATGAACGACCATGCAATTATTTTTATCCTTCAATGATTGCTTCAATGGATAAGAATATTAATTTTATTACTCCTGCTATAGCACAGTTAGGTAAGAAAAAAAAACCTGCAGATGTAAAAGAATTATGGAGATGGCTGGAGAATGAGGTGCAAGATTGTGATGCAGCTATATTATCCGTTGAGATGTTAGTATATGGGGGATTACTATATTCGCGTATTCATCAAATGACGTTTGATGAATGCAAAAAACGAGTGAACAGAATTAGGAGATTAAAAGCAATAAATCCTAAACTTAATTTGTTTGTTTCAACATTGGTAATGCGGACACCTACATACAATAGTAACGAGGAGGAGCCTCATTACTATGATAAATACGGAGAAGCTATTTTTAGGTATGGTTGGCTGTGTGATAAAAAAAATAGAGAAGGATTAACAAGTATTGAGGCGGATGAACTAGAAAGGGTTTGCCATATAATCCCTAAAGAATTCATAGATGATTACACAAGAAGAAGAGAAATAAACATTAAGGTTTGTAAAGAAGTGTTAACGCTTGTGAAAGAGGGGGTAATTGACTTTTTAGCAATTCCACAGGATGATTCAGCTCCTTACGGATTTACTGCTGCTGATCAGAGAGTGATTATAGAGGAAATTGAAAGCTGTAGATTGCAAAGCAGGGTATATATATATCCTGGAGCAGATGAAGTGGGTTGTACGTTATTAGCCCGGATTTATACACAGCTTTTAGGTAAAAAAAACCTGATTTATGTATACTATAGTTCAACTATGGGGGGACAAATCATACCAAAATATGAAGATAGACCTTTGGGTGAGAGTATTAAGGCACATATTATAGCTGCAGGGGCATTAATGACCGATGATGTGAAAGAGGCAGATTTGATTCTTATGGTAAATAGTCCTGGAAAATTGATGCAAGAATCATGGGAACAGGATAGAAAGGACATAACTTATAACCATTATCGTAACTTAAGGGAATTTGTTGAAAGGATTAAATATTATCTAAAGCAGCATAAAAAATGTATAGTAGCTGATGTCGCTTTTAGTAACGGTGGTGATACTGAATTAATCGATATGATGGCACAAGAACAACTATTGAACAAGCTTTATGGCTATGCCGGCTGGAATACTGCCTGTAACACTTTGGGAACTGTAATCTCTACAGGAATTGTTGGATTATATTCAGATGTAAAAAGTAAACGTTATGAAAATATTGTATATCATTTATTAGAAGACTGGGGGTATCAATCTTTAGTAAGACAACAGGTTGTCAATGATCTATTACCAGAGCTGCAGGCTTCATACTACAATTTGAGTGGTCATGAAGAAGTAATTAAGAAAGTAATAAGACAGCGGTTGGTAGAAATATGGGAAAAGTTTATACAGAGTAATTTCGATGGATGGAGCTTGAATTTGAAACAGATCGATATTCCATGGCATCGAATGTTTGAGATATACATAGATATCAGCCTTGAAAATAGCATTGATTCATAATATCAAGTTTTCAGGGGGTAAATTTGGTGATCAAGTATGTAGTTAATGCGAGTTTAACGATAAAAAATGTGCTCTTTTGTGATTATTTATATTGAGCAAAACAGTAAAAGAAAAAATGATAGAATTAATGAACTTGGGATTATTCTCGGTTACAAAGGCTTCAATTCCAGATGTATCATAAGCAATAGTTGAAGCAAGAAGAGGATCAATTTTTTGACAAATTGGTTCAGTAATGTCTACAAGATGATTAAAAAGATTCTCAAGGTGAGAAACAAAATCCTGTTTGAAACGAGTGAATTGGGAGTTGTCAGGAACACTTGAAAGTCCGCAGAATTCACGAGCTTCATGACATAATGTAAGAAAAATAATTAAAAGACTTATGGTTGGAATGCCAAGAATCTTTTGTAAGATGAGTGCTGACAGCATGGAAAGAAGAGAATAGTCTCTCTTTCGGCCTAGGCGTTTGTAGTAGGCCCAGTAGAACTCCTGAGGAATTAAAGAAGATAAGTCAAGATGTTGAGTAAGTAATTCAAGAAATTTAGGTTTGTCATTCTGAAAAATGTCTTTGCATTCTTCGAAAGTGTCAGAAAATGAAATTTGATTAAAAAGTGGTACCATTTGTTTTCCTCCTTGGATGTGAAAATATTGTATTGTCAACTATATTTTACTATATTCTGAGGGGGAAAACAATCAAATTAAATCAGCAAAACTGGCTATTTGCAAGGGTTTTGGCTTTTTGCAAATGCCTATAGTAATTATCGAAAGGGGGAAAAGCATGTTAAGGAACTTTAAGTATGTTGTGGGATTGGTTTTTGTTTTTGTCCTGATACTAAGCGTGAGCGTGGGGTATGCAAATGAAGAACAGCAAATCACGGTATTATTGGATTCAAATCCGATTAAATTTGATGTTGCACCTACTATTATTGACGGAGTCACATTAGTACCTTTAAGGGCAATATTTGAAGCGTTAGACATTAATGTCGGTTGGGATGAAGCTACACAGACAGTAATGTGTACAAAAGACAGTACCATTATTGTGCTGCAAATAGACAACGAGAATGCGTTTATTAACGGTGAAAAACATCTGTTGGATGTACCGGCAAAATTGATTAACAGTAGAACATTAGTACCCATAGGATTTATTGAAGCAGCTACAGGTGCAAATGTTAATTGGGATGAACAGACAAATACCGTTATCATTAGTACGGCGGAGTAAATTTTTAAGAATATATAACATGGATTCCACAAAAAATAGGGGGAACGATATATTCCCCCTATTTTTTTCATTTACAGCCATAGGAACCAATGCCATTACAATAGAATAGAATTAAAAACACCAAAATAAAGAATAAGATTTCACTGTTGTCACCGAAAAACTTATTAGCCATGTTATTTGCCCTCCAATATTTGATAGTCTGAAGTACCTACTTTATCATATGCAGTTGGACCGATGTATGTTACATAATGTCGTTAGTTTTTATGTCTTATTGTATCCAATAATACTATAAGAAAGCATAAGAATGTTAAAAAAATTAGTGTATTCCCTATATAAATTAGTGAAAGCCAAAAGTTGTTCAGCACATTATCATGGAAGTTTTCATAAAAAGGTTTTGTTAAGTTTAATGATACATCAATATTCATAGGAAAATATTTTAATAATATATATGTATAAACAGCTGAAAAAGCGGCATGCAATGCTTTACCGCCAAGATAAGGCACAATTCGCATATCGGTGTGAAGGATCATATTCATTACCTGAAAGTGGACCGAAAAGCCTGCCCAACCTAATATAAGGCTTGCTGCCGTTGCTTTGTAAATAAGTGTTGGCGAGGAACATTCGGCCGCCATTTTAATCCCGTTTGTTATTTCAAATAATCCACTGGCCATTGCCGGCATTAATTCTGCCGGAAAGCCAATAGGAATTAGCAGAATTCCTAATAATTTAGATATGAAAGATAATATTTTAAAATGTCCGAGGATTTTTATAAGCACCGAAAAAAATACAATAAATCCACCTATCACTAATAGTAAATTGACGGCATTTTTTATGGCTTCTCCCAATAGTTCTCCAAAATTTTTTTTATTTTCATAGATGACATTTCTTATGCTGTTTATGATTGATTTTGACGTTCTTCTTGTTTCAGGATTTCTTTTCACGTTATATTTATAAAAACGAAAACAAACACCTACGGAAACAGCAGCCAAAAAGTGTACAAGATACAGTAAAAAACCCAATGCAGGCTTTTTAAACATTCCTACTGCTACGGCTCCCAATATAAACAAGGGACCTGAATTGTTACAAAAGGTAAGTAGTCTTTCTCCTTCAATGGTTGAGCATAATTTTTTCTTCCAAAGGTCGGCGGTTGTTTTGGCGCCGATAGGATAACCGCTGATAATTCCCATGGCAAATGCAAAAGAACCGCTTCCGGGCACATTAAAAATCGGTCTCATAATAGGTTCTAAAACCACTCCTAGAATATGTACCATTCCAATATGGATGAACAGATAGGTTACAACCAAAAAAGGAAACAAAGAAGGAAATACAACATTGATACACATATTGATTCCGTTTAATGCCGCGTCAAAACTTTCCTTTGGATTTATTGCAATAGCAATAACCAGCGTCAATAAAAAGAAAGCGATGGAAAAAGATTTAAGATATATTTTAAGAATAAATAATCTTTGTTTTAGCATTTTCACATTCCTTTCACAAATCATTTCATTGACTATATATATTACATTTAAAAAAGATATATGAAAGAGAAACTGTAAAAAATTATTTTGTAACAAATTGTATATGTTTCCCATATGATAAAGTGCGTATATATTTTACATATGTTTTCGGTAATTAATATCTAAAGTAAGGAGGAGATCGAACCATGTCCAGTGACGTGAATAATACGACAGAAAAACTTCAGCAACTGCTTCAGGATGAAAAAATGGCGGATGCTATAAAAATGTTTGTAAACATGCTAAATGGCACAAATCAAAAAGAAAATACACAAAAAGACAATACAAAAAATACCGTTTCTTCTGCTCAAAATCAAATACAGCCTGTAACGCAACCGGTACAGCAGCCGGTTCCTGCAAACCAGCCTTTGACGATGGGAAATATGAATAGCCAGATTGATACCATGATGAAAATACAACAGGTATACACAAAATTGACAAGTAATGATGATCCGACCATTAATCTGTTAATGGCACTAAAACCGCATCTTAATTCAAAAAGAGCACCAATACTTGATAACGCCATTCAGGTTGTAAGAATATCCAAGCTGCCTCGAATATTACAAGAACTAAATAATCAATAGAAAGGGGATATGATGATGAGGCCGTTTCGCCCGATAGGTTATGAACAATACTATTATCCATATCATGAAGATGAAGAGAGCAATATTTCATCAACGGAAGAAAATAACCCAGAAGAATCGGAAGAAGTGGGAGTGAAAATATCACAAGATAATGAACCAGTGAAAGAAGAAAAAGCAGATATCGTTTCACGAAGGTTCAACAAGAGTCCGTTTAAGGGAGAATGGGTAGCGATACTTATTGTTATAGTATTATTTTTAATATTTTTTGTTTATGAGTGAGATGAATGAATACTGTTCATATATTTCTAAATCGGTATTCACTGTAGGGACACCATATATGGTGTCCGAAATTCTATAAATACAGTATATGCATTAACTTTCCCGCAGGGGCTGTCGCACAAAACATAATATTTGCCTATTCTACGGGCGATTTTTGAATCGCCCCTACATTGGATACGGATTCATATATGGATAAATCGTTATTCTTGTAGGGGCGATCTGTGGTCGCCCGACAGAGTCACGGCGAAGTTAAATAGACATTTAGGCAAAAATACTACGGACGGTATTTTTAGCATCACTCGCAACATGGACGTTGCGTTGATGCGGCCTAAATGGATATTTAACAAGCCGATGAGTCTGTGCTCGAAGAATACAGATTTAGGAATATATGAGCCGTAGCCATATATATTTACTAACTCTAAATAACAACCGGCGAAGTGGTTAAATCAAAATTTCCTTTGCGCATTTTTGGATCAGGATAACCCAGGCTGTATAAATCGCTGGCCAAAAAATCCAATTCTATCATTTTCTTTAGCAAGGGATTATCGAATTTCTTATAAGATGACGGCTTTGTAATGATAGGTAAAGAACTTTTCTTTTTACATTGTTTTAATAGTTCCTTTCCTTTGCTATTCATGCCAAGAACCCTGATGTATTGTGGCCCGCCGTTTTTTTGGAATTGGGAAAAGGTTTCTTCCGTGATTCCTAATAAAATATTTAACATAATTCTTTGCAAGCGGGTAAGAGTATATCTTTTGGTTTTAATATATTGAAGGATTTCATTCATGGAGCCGTATTGATAGGTAGCTTTAAAAATTCTGTTTTCCAAACCTTCGTTTACATCCGGAAAAGATTTTATTTGTTCCGGGGTCATTTTCCTTAATAAACTGATAATTGCAGTATCATATTTTTCAGAGAATACCGGGGCTTTGCCCGATTCCATTTCATTGCAGAGAATGTTAAATGATTTGCCGGGCATATATTTTTTTAATATTTTGATATCGGAGGATTTTTGTAATATATGTCTGATTGCTGTAGCACTAATCACTTCATCATGTAAATCCAGTGAATGATATTCGGCTTTATAGCGTTTTATTGTAGCTGCTTTAATGTTACTGTTTAATTTATACAGTGCTTTTAAATATTCGATTCCCAAAATGTTATTGGGGGAACTCATAATTTTACTTATTTGATCAGAACTATATGTTTTTTCCATATATTTGAGCACGGATTTTTCTCGGGCTTGTGCATAGTTGTATCCGTTGTTCATGAGGGATTTAATGTTCAGTGACACTTCTTCCGGTTCGTTGGCCAGAATGTAGGCAACTTCCTTAAGCGGCTCAATTTCTCCGCATTCACTTCCAAAGCAAATATAATCAACCATGTTCATGCTGTCTAAAATTTTCACGGAACCATAGGCAAAAAGTTCTGCGGATTGAAGAACATAGCAAACGGGTAATTCAATTACCAAGTCTATACCGTTTAATAAAGCCATTTTAGCACGTGCCCATTTATTAAGAAGAGCAGGAACCCCCCTTTGGATAAAATTTCCGCTCATTACACAAACGGTAAAGTCTGCACCTACCAGTTCTTTGGATTTTTCAAGATGATACTTATGTCCGTTATGAAACGGATTATATTCCGTTATTAAACCCAATACCTTCATACGGATTCTCCTTATTTGTACGTAAGTATGGAAAAGTAGTAATTTAATAATAACATTTTTCACAAAAGGACACAATATTACTATGAAGAATGATGAATTTTGTTTTTTTATGTTAAAATTTTAATTAGCATATTGTATACAATACTCAAATCATATATAATGAAATTTGGATTTGTTCATTGTTTTAATAATTATAACAATAAAGCAGTTATAGTTTTTAAAACAGTGGGCAAGCCCAATACATCATTTTGTATTATATTTAGAGGGGGATATATATGAGTAAGTTCTTGGAAAGAATTAAAGAAAGAGCAAAACAGGACAAGAAAAAAATCGTTCTTGCGGAAGGAGAAGAACTAAGAACCGTAAAGGCGGCGTCCATCATATTAAAAGAAGGGATTGCTGATGTTGTTTTATTGGGAAACCAAGAGAAAATCAAACAAATTGCAGGTGATTTGGATATATCGGGTGCCGAAATTATTGAACCTGAAAAATCCGATCAATTTGATACATTTGTAGAAAAGTTTTATGAATTAAGGAAAAACAAAGGAATGACTCATGAAAAAGCAAGAGAGACCATGAAAAATACTTTATACTTCGGTGTAATGATGGTAAAAGAAAATCTTGCAGACGGTATGGTGGCAGGCGCAGTGAATGCTACTGCAAATGTATTAAGACCTTCATTGCAAATATTAAAAACCGCACCCGGAACCAAGTTGGTTTCTGCATTTTTCGTAATGGTGGTTCCTGATTGTGAATATGGTGAAAACGGCGTATTTATTTATTCTGATGCAGGTTTGAATGAAAATCCTGATGCGGAGGCACTATCTGAAATTGCCATTTCTTCGGCAAAATCATTTAGAGCGTTAGTGGAAGCCGAACCAAGAGTAGCAATGCTGTCTTATTCTACCTATGGCAGTGCACAAAGTGAATTGGTTGACAAGGTGAAACTTGCAACAAAATTGGCCAAGGAAAAACGTCCTGACTTAGCAATTGACGGGGAACTTCAGGCAGATGCTGCCATTGTTCCGGCCATAGGCAAATCAAAAGCACCGGGAAGTACCATTGCAGGCACCGCCAATGTATTAATTTTCCCGGATTTAAATGCAGGAAATATTGCTTACAAGCTAACCCAAAGACTTGCAAAGGCAGAGGCATACGGACCTATTACTCAGGGGATTGCAAAGCCTGTCAATGATTTGTCAAGAGGCTGCAGTGCGGAAGACATTGTAGGCGTAGTTGCCATTACATGTGTTCAGGCACAAAACCAAGGGAAATAATAAAATATAAAAAATTTAAGGGGAGATAGATAAATATGAAAATTCTTGTTATTAATGCCGGTAGTTCTTCATTAAAATATCAGTTAATTGATATGACCACCCATAATGTTCTTGCAAAAGGCTTGTGTGAAAGAATCGGGATAGAAGGCTCACAACTTAAACATCAACCGATGGACAAAGATGCCGTTATTATTTCAAATCCAATGAAAGACCACGCGGATGCCATTAAAATGGTGATTGATGCGTTAGTGGATCCCAGTCATGGTGTCATTACAAGCATGAATGAAATATCTGCCGTTGGTCATAGAGTGGTACACGGCGGTGAATTTTTCAGTCAGTCGGTTGTTATTGATGAACATGTTAAAGATATTATTAGAAAATGTGCAGATCTTGCACCGCTTCATAATCCGGCTAATCTTATCGGGATTGAGGCATGTGAAAAAGCAATGCCCGGTGTTCCTATGGTAGCTGTTTTTGATACGGCTTTTCATCAAACCATGCCTCCTGAAGCATATTTATATGGGATTCCATATGAATTGTATGAAAAGCATAAAATAAGAAAATACGGATTTCATGGCACATCCCATAAATATGTCGCTGAAAGAGCGGCTAAGGTATTAAATCAACCATTGGAAAAATTAAAGCTGATAACGTTTCATCTTGGAAACGGATCCAGTATTGCTGCAGTGAAATACGGAAAGTCCGTGGATACCAGTATGGGCTTTACACCTCTGGCAGGTGTTATTATGGGAACGCGATCCGGTATGATTGATCCTGCCATTATTAAATTCTTAATGAAAAAAGAACACCTTACGGAAGATGAAGTGGACGAACTCCTTAATAAAAAATCCGGAGTCTATGGAATTTCAGGTTTAAGCAGTGACTTTAGGGATCTGGAACAAGCCATTGAGGAAGGACATAAGAGAGCAAAATTAGCATGGGATATGTTTGTTTACAGCGTAAAAAGATATGTAGGTTTTTATGCGGCTGCAATGGGCGGTGTTGATGTGCTTGTATTTACGGCAGGGATTGGCGAAAATAATCCGAAAATGAGAGCGGAAATTTTGGACGGCCTGGATTTCATGGGAATCAAAATTGATGAAGAAAAAAATCTGGTAAGAGGTAAGGAAGCAGATATTTCGGCAGCGGATGCCAAGGTAAAAACTTTAGTCATACCTACCAATGAAGAATTAATGATTGCATTGGATACAAAAAAACTTGTTATTGACAAATGACTTTGAAATTAGTATAATATCACTTGTTGTTGACCATTGAGGTGATCCTGTGATAATTGATGTATCCAATATTCTTAAGGTAGAGGGTTCAAAACTTGACATTGACACATTTGTGGAATTTGGTAGTGTGGAATTTAACGGGGATACGTTTCAATTTAGTAAGCCTGTGAAAGTTACAGGAAATATTGTTCACATTGGAACCACATTAAAGCTTAGTGCAGATGTTTCCGGTGCCATTCGTACCAAGTGCTACAGATGTGCAAAAGAATTGGAAAAGGAATTTTCCTTTTCTATTCAGGAAACTTTTACAAATAATGCTCATCTGACCGTGAAAGAGGATGAAGACATTATTTATTTTGAAGGAAACCGATTGGATTTGTCGGAAGTTATTGTCAATAATATATTCATCAATATGCCTATGAAGTACTTGTGTTCACAGGAGTGTAAAGGTTTATGTCCGAAGTGCGGAACCGATCTTAACACCAACCAATGTAATTGTAGAGAAGAAGAGATTGACCCTCGGTTAGAAGTACTGAAAAATTTTTTCTATTAATGTTTGTCTATCCTCAATGCAATTTTAAGGAGGTGTTACAATGGCTGTACCAAAGGGGAAAGTATCAAAATCAAGAAGAGATAAGAGAAGAGCAAATTGGAAGTTAAGAGTTCCTGGCATGGTTGAGTGTCCACAATGTCACGAATTAAAGCTTCCTCACAGAGTATGTAGAGAATGCGGATATTATAAGAATAGAGAAGTTCTTAATGTTGAAGCATAGACATGAAAAAAGTTCTTTGTTAATAGGAGGGGTAGGGTTATTATTAATCCTGCTCCATTATTATTTTATAAAAATAAAATAACGAATTAGATTTGATAGTATTTATTCATTTATAACAGATTTTTTACCTATTTCATTAATATGTTATTTATTTAGAATTAAAATTTAATATTGTTTATCATTAACGACTAATTTAATTTGTAAGGGCTTCATTTATTGCTGGCGGGCAATTGTTTTCGGCAAAAACATTGTACCACAGAGAATTGAAGTCCTTAATTTTTTATTTAATTTTACAAATTGTTCATATATATTGATTTTATTTGTTTTTTCGGATAAAGTATTATTGTATTGTATTGGTTTTCTCAATAGGGATAGAGAAAACTTTGACGTAAAACGATGTTGTTGGTTATGAGTTATACCGGCAGATGATGAGAAATTTAACTATGCATGTTAGTATAAATTAGAAAAACAACGTACGGAGGGAGAAAATCAATTTGGGATTTGTAAATAACATTAAATTGACAGAATCTGCAAAGCCTTTTGTAAAATGGGCCGGAGGAAAAGGACAATTGCTCAATACATTTGAAAAGTTTTACCCTTCGCAGCTTATCGAAGGTTCTATAAAACGTTACATAGAGCCATTTGTTGGTGGTGGAGCAGTATTGTTTGACATTTTGCAAAAATATAACATTGAAGAAGCTTTTATATTTGATATTAATGAAGATTTAATAAATACTTATCATGTAATCAAAAGTAATGTGGTTGCTCTGGTAGAATATCTTTCGTGTTTAGAAGCTAGATATTTAAAGTTGGACAAAAAGGCTCAAAAAGAGATGTATTATGAGGTAAGAGAAATATATAATTCGCATATTTTCAAAAATGATCAACCTGATATAGAACGGGCTGCACAGTTTATTTTTCTAAATCGCACGTGTTTTAATGGCCTTTACCGTGTTAATCGTGCGGGTCTTTTTAATGTACCAGTTGGAGCTTATAAAAAGCCTACTATTTGTGACGAAGAAAATTTATACGCTGTAAATTCTTTGCTTCAAAGGGTATATATATTTGCGGGTGATTATAGAGAGAGCATTAGATATGCTGGCAAACATAGTTTTATATATTTTGATCCGCCGTATCGACCGCTGAATGTTACATCAAGTTTTACATCCTATAGCAGATTTGATTTTACCGATGAAGATCAGGTACAGTTGGCGAAATTTTTCTCAGAAATGAATGATACAGGTGCTTTGCTTATGCTAAGTAATTCTGATCCGAAGAATGAAAATTTTGATGATAATTTTTTTGATGAACTATATAAGGATTTTTTTATTTACAGAATAAAAGCTAAAAGAGCGATTAATTCAAACGGTAGTCGAAGAGGATTAGTTAGTGAACTTGTTGTTACGAACTATAAAGTAGAATATTAGAGGGACGGGCAGATTTTAAATAGAAGGAAATTGTAATAAAAGGACAACACAATTGCAGTTCAACAGGATATGGGAGGAATCGGAGTATAAAATATAAATTTTTGTTGATTGCACATAAGTATTTATATATTAGAAAATAAAAAGTATGCGGTTGTAGTCGCATACTTTATTTTTTTATTCACAAAATATATTCGTAATATTTCTTCCAAGTAGGTGGTGATCTTGTCAGAATTTTTGTATAAATTTCTCATTAGTTTGTCCGTGGGCACACTTAGCAGAGTTTATTTAATGAGGGTAGATTATCGGCAATATCCAAGTTATCCCAGAGGGATTATCATGCACCTAACGTTTGGCATGATTGCTGCAGCGTTAGGTTCTATAGCATTGCCTGCATTGATTGCACAAGACTTTACGGCAGTGACTTTCCTTACCCTTGCTGCGGAACAGTTTCGCAGCATAAGAACTATGGAAAGGGAAAACCTGAGCAATATTGAAGAAATGGAAATTATCATACGAGGAAAAGCATATATTGAGGATATTGCAAAAATTTTTGAGGCAAGGAACTATATTGTGGTATTGGTTTCATTAACGACATCCGGTCTTTTATATACTTTAAATTCGGAATATATTGCTGTCACAGGGGGCTTTATTGTATTAATTATTTTAAAAAGACTTATGAAAGGACAGCAAATATGGGAAATAGCGAATGTGCGGACAGGTAAGATATGGTTTGACGGTGCGTTCTTATGTGTGGATGATATTGTATTAATCAATGTGGGGCTTAAGGAAAAGAGAGAGAAAATTTTAAAAAACGGAATTGCAGTGATTTTAGAACCTTTTAATCCGGATGCCAGTATTACTCTTTCCAATTTAGGACAGCGTCAGGCAATTATTCATGATGTGGTAGCGCAAATGGGAATAAAGAAAGATGTTGGTGAACCTGATTTCACACCTATTGCAAGACAAAATACGGAAAACGGAAATATGGCAATTATTTTTTTCCCTTATTTTCATGATGAGGAAGCAATTCTTGAAGCAGTAAGGCGGTCTCCGGTTCTTGAAAGTGCAAGAAGAAAGCCCAGCCAATCCAGAGCCGGCACAAAAGCAGAGAAAAGAGGAGGATAATGCCAATGAGCGTGGAAATAAAAAATATGATTCTTGGTATTGTAACACATGACAAAAGTAAGGTTTCGGGTGGGTTTGCCCCTGTATTTTATTCAATGAATGAAGAAGAAAGTGAAAGACTGGCTTTTGTGGTAGCCAAAATAACCAGCGGCATGGTGCACAGTCTGGGAAACGGAGTATATGTTATAGTCAAGCATTAAATTAATGCTTGACTTGGAGACATTTATGAGTAATACTATTAATAAAAAATATTAATATATAACAGGGGTTGTCAAGGTGGAATATCAACCGAAAGCTATTGTCAAAAAGGTATGTGCCGGCAGTATTGCAGAGGAAGCAGGAATTAAGCCGGGGGATATTATTCATAAAATTAACGGAAGAGTTATTCACGACATATTGGAATATAAATTTCTTATAAGTGACGAATGGTTAGAGATAGAGGTCATAAAACCTAACGGTGAGGTGGAGATTGTATCGGTATACAATGAGGAATATGAGGATTTGGGGATTGATTTTGAAAATCCGTTAATTGACCGCACAAGGTCATGCAGCAATAAATGCATTTTTTGTTTTATCGACCAATTGCCTAAAGGAATGAGAAAAACCCTATATTTTAAAGATGATGATACCAGGTTATCCTTTTTCCAGGGAAACTATGTAACATTAACCAATATGTCGGAAGAAGACATCCGGCGCATTTTATATATGCGGATTAGTCCGATTAATATATCGGTTCATACTACCAATCCGGAATTAAGGGTCAAGATGCTGGGAAATAAAAAAGCGGGCAATATTTTAAGCGCCATGAAGAAGTTTGCACAAGCAAAGATTATGATGAACTGTCAAATTGTGCTATGTCGTGATATTAATGACGGGAATGAACTGAATCGTACCATTCAGGATTTATCCGAGATGTATCCTTGTGTAAATAGTATTTCGGTGGTACCTGTGGGGCTCACCAATTTTCGGGACAAATTGTTTAAACTGGAGCCTTTTGATTCGGTAAGCTCAAAACAGGTTGTAGCACAGGTGGAAAAGTGGCAGAATGTGCTGCTGGATAAGTATGGTTCAAGAATCGTATATTTGGCGGATGAATTTTATTTAATGGCACAAAAACCTATACCGCCTTATGAAGAGTATGAGGATTTTCCTCAAATAGAAAACGGTGTTGGCTTGATAGCATCCATGAAGCATGAATTTGAACAAGGAATTCGTGAGTTAATGAATATTCAGAGCACAATATGGGTTCCTGACAGGGTTATCAGTATTGCTACGGGCACAGCAGCTTATTCTTTTATTAACGAATTAGTTAATAGGCTGGAATTGATGTTTTCTGAACTTCATGTCAATGTTTATGCCGTAAAAAATAACTTTTTTGGAGAAAACGTTACGGTTGCAGGCTTGATTACTGCAACGGACATGATTCGCCAATTAACGTCAAAAGAGCTTGGCAGTGAGCTTTTGATACCGGTAACCATGTTGAGAAAAGACGGTGATGTTTTTCTGGACGATATTAGTATTTCAGAATTAGAACGGATTCTTCATGTAAAAGTAGTACCGGTAGAGAATAACGGTTTTGATTTTATCCGGAAAATATTAGGACAAAAAATAGAAACATTTGGAGGTATATAAATGGCAAAACCAATTGTCGCAATTGTGGGAAGGCCTAATGTGGGGAAATCCACATTATTTAATAAGTTGGTGGGAAAACGAATATCCATTGTGGAAGATACGCCGGGCGTGACACGGGATAGAATATATGCGGAAGTGGAGTGGCTTAATCGAAAATTTACATTAATTGATACCGGAGGAATTGAGCCCGAAAGCAAAGATGAAATTCTTGTACAAATGCGCAAACAGGCTGAAATAGCTATAGAAATGGCTCACGTTATTATATTTTTAGTGGACGTAAAAGACGGGGTAACCGCCACAGACAGGGATGTGGCTGCTATGCTTATGAAGTCGCAAAAACCTGTGGTTTTGGCGTGCAATAAAGTAGATACACCCGGACAACCGCCGTTGGAATTATATGAGTTTTATAATTTAGGTTTGGGAGATCCAATAGCCATTTCCTCCATACATAGTATGGGACTGGGTGATTTATTGGATGAAGTAGCAAAATATTTCCCTCCGATTGAAGAAGAAGAATATGAGGAGGATATTATAAAGGTAGCCGTTATCGGAAAACCTAATGTGGGAAAATCATCCTTAATCAATAAAATATTAGGGGAAGAACGGGTGATTGTCAGCGATATTCCCGGTACAACGCGTGATGCCGTAGACACCTATTTTGAAAAAGATGATGTGAAATACGTATTTATTGATACTGCAGGGATGAGAAAAAGAGGAAAGATTTATGAAAATATTGAGCGTTACAGTGTTATTCGTTCTCTTGCTGCAATTGAAAGGTCAGACGTGTGCTTGATGATGATTGATGCGTCGGAAGGGGTTACGGAACAGGATACGAAAATTGCAGGGTATGCGCATGAACAAGGAAAAGCAATTGTTATTGTTGTAAATAAGTGGGATATTATTGAAAAAGATGATAAAACCATGAATATGTATAGAAAAAAAATTATGGACGGACTTAGCTTTATGACTTATGCACCGATTATTTTTATATCTGCTAAAACCGGTCAAAGAGTGCATAAATTATTTGAATTAATAAAGTATGTTGCCGACCAGCATGCCACCAGAATTTCCACCGGTATGTTGAATGATATTATCAACGAGGCGGTTGCAAAAGCTCAACCGCCGTCGGATAAAGGAAAAAGACTTAAAATACTGTATGCTACCCAGGCAGCCGTAAAACCGCCTACTTTTGTCTTATTTGTTAATGACAAAGAATTAATGCATTTTTCCTATGAGCGTTATCTTGAAAATCAAATTAGGGCTGCCTTTGGTTTTGAGGGAACGCCTATCAGATTTATTATCAGAGAAAGAACCAAGGAGTGAGATTATGAATATAGTGTTATCGGCAGTGATTGCATATTTACTTGGAAGCATTAATACTTCCATTTTAGTGGCAAAACTTTGGGCCAATGTAGATATCCGTGAACACGGGAGCGGGAATGCAGGGGCAACCAATACCTTAAGAACATTAGGCAAAACGGCGGCCGCTATTGTAGTATTGGGAGATGTATTAAAAGGAATTATAGGTGTTGTTATCGGTATGCAGCTTGCCGGAAGAAACGGTGCAATGGCTGCAGGAATAGCCGCTGTATTAGGGCATAATTATCCTGTTTTTTTTGGTTTTAAAGGCGGGAAAGGAATTCTTACTTCCACAGCGGTGGTTTTCATGATGGACTGGAAGATTGGATTGATACTTTTAGTTGTAGCCATTACCATTATGGCCATTACGAAATATGTATCCTTAGGTTCTATCATAGGTGCCGCACTATACCCCATTATAGTATTTATATGGTATCGAAATGATTCCATACATATTTTATTTGCACTTTGCCTTGCAATTCTTGCCATATACAGACATAGGGCAAATATAAAGCGTTTGTTGAACGGTACAGAGTCGAAATTGGGCAGTAAAGTAAAAGTCAATAGGTAAATAACGATTTATTTGTAATCCTATTGTAGGGGCGACCTGTGGTCGCCCGATAGGTATTATCTTTGCGGGCGACCACAGGTCGCCCCTACGATAAGATGGATACATATTTATATATGGTATTCACCTATTTGGAAATCAAGATTTTATAATAAATATTAAAATAATAGAGGAGGCTACCAATCTTGAAAATTGCTGTTCTAGGTTCAGGAGGCTGGGGAACTGCGATTGCGATAATGCTTAGTAAAAAAGGTTATGATATCAGTTTATGGTCTTGGCAGCAGGAAGAATCCAGAAGATTGGCTGAAACAAGAGAAAATCTGGAGTATTTACCGGGAGTTATTATTCCAAATAATATATATTGTACCTGGGATATGGAGGAATGTGTAAGAAATGCGGATGTTATTGTATCTGCCGTTCCGTCCCATGCCGTAAGAAATACGTCCAGAACTTTAAAAAATTTTATAAAAGACCATCAGATTATTGTGAATGTTTCTAAAGGTTTAGAGGAAGGTACGTTAATGAGGCTTTCACAAGTGATTTCCCAGGAAATACCACATGTAAAGCTGGCTGTCATGTCAGGGCCCAGTCATGCGGAAGAAGTGGCAAGAGATATGCCTACAACCAATGTAGTAGCTGCATCGACAAGAGATATTGCGGAATTTGTACAGGATGTTTTTATGAATCCGAAATTTAGGGTATATACAAACCCTGACGTAATTGGTGTAGAATTAGGCGGTGCTTTGAAAAATGTAATAGCACTTTGTGCAGGAATTGCAGACGGTCTTGGGTTTGGCGATAATACCAAAGCAGCGTTAATGACAAGAGGAATTACCGAAATTGCAAGGTTGGGTGTAGCTGTTGGAGGGAAACTTGAAACTTTTGCAGGATTATCCGGAATTGGTGATTTGATTGTAACTTGTACCAGTATGCATAGCAGGAATCGGAGGGCAGGTATTCTTATCGGTCAAGGAAAATCACTGGAGGAAGCTCTAAAAGAAGTACATATGGTTGTTGAAGGGGTAAAAACAACTTCTGCCGCATATCAATTGGCAAAAAGGCATAATGTTAGAATGCCGATTGTAACGGAAGCATACAATGTATTGTTTGAAAATAAAGATCCAAAAGTGGCAGTGGTGGACTTAATGATGCGTGCGAAGACACATGAAATGGAAGAAGTCATTATGGAAAAATATAATTGGTAATTGTAAACTGCTGTACAAACGGGCGGGTTTGGAAACCTGCCCTTATTTTTTGTTCATATCATTAAGAGGGAAAATAATATTAAAAATATTTTGTACAAATTGTAATAAAGATACAAGTTCAACAATATATATATATTGATTGACATGTACTACTTATGTGAATACTTTGACCATCAATAAAGGGGGAATTGTTTTGGAAAACTACAATATATATCAGGATATAGCGGAAAGAACCCAGGGCGATATATATATTGGTGTAGTCGGTCCTGTGCGCACCGGAAAATCCACTTTCATTAAAAAGTTTATGGATTTATTGGTGATACCTAATATTGAAAATACCTATCGCAAAGAACGTGCAAAAGATGAACTTCCTCAAAGTGCAGGAGGAAGAACCATTATGACAACGGAGCCTAAATTTATTCCAAATGAAGCCGTTGAAATTACCGTAGGGGATAATGCAACTTTTAAAGTTAGAATGATCGATTGTGTCGGATATATAGTGAACAGTGCCTTAGGTCATATTGAAGGGAATACGCCAAGAATGGTGAATACTCCGTGGTTTGAGGAGGAAATACCTTTTTATCAGGCAGCGGAAATAGGTACCAAAAAGGTAATTACCGAGCACTCAACCATTGGGCTTGTCGTCACGACGGACGGCAGTATTACTGAAATTCCAAGAGAAGATTATGTGGAAGCGGAAGAGAGAGTTATCAAAGAGCTGAAAGAAATCAACAAGCCGTTTATTGTTCTGCTGAATTCCGTGAATCCGGATGCGGTAGAGGTACAAGAATTGAGACAGGAATTGGAAGTAAAATATTCGGTTCCGGTTATGGCGGTTAACTGTGCCCAATTAAAAACAGAGGATATTCATGCTATTGTTGAAAAAGTATTGTTTGAGTTCCCGTTAAAGGAAATCGGAATTAATATTCCAAAGTGGGTAGATGCTTTGGAAAGCGAACACTGGTTGAAGAACGATATATATGAAGCTATTAAAGAATCCTTAAAGAACGTTTCCAAAATACGTGAAGCGAAACTGGCCAGTGGTTCTTTGGCCGACTATGACTTTATTGAAAAAGTCTATATTGACCATATCAATCTTGGCAATGGAACGATAGTTATTGATTTATCATTGCCGGAAAGCTTATTCTATAAAGTTTTAGGTGAAACTTCGGGATTTGATATTGACGGAGAAGATAAGCTGATAACGCTGATGAAGGAATTGGCGGTTATCAAAAAACAATACGATAAGATTGCGTATGCTTTGCATGAAGTTAATGAGAAAGGTTATGGCATTGTTTCTCCTACTATTGATGAATTAACTCTTGAAGAGCCTGAAATTGTCAAGCAAGGCAATCGCTTCGGGGTGAGATTGAGGGCAAGTGCACCGTCCATTCATATGATTCGTGCGGATATTGAAACGGAAGTTTCGCCGATTGTGGGAACGGAAAAGCAAAGCGAGGAATTGGTGCATTATTTACTCAAAGAGTTTGAAGTTGATCCGAAAAAGATATGGGAATCCAATATTTTTGGAAAATCTCTGCATGAACTTGTTAATGAAGGGTTACATAATAAACTTTATAGGATGCCTGAAGATGCACAATATAAACTGCAGGAAACCTTGCAGAAGATTATTAATGAAGGCAGCGGCGGTTTGATTTGTATAATATTGTAGATACGCCTTTGTGATTACGATACGGGGTGAATAATTCATATTCACCCTCTATATATTTTTAAAAATTGGTATGAATATCTATTAAAAAATTTCTAAAGATACTTGAAATTTTCTTATAACTGATTTATAATAAGTGATGTTCTGTAAAATAATATGTATCTGGGTGTGGCGCAGTTTGGTAGCGCGCTTGAATGGGGTTCAAGAGGCCGGGAGTTCAAGTCTCCCCACTCAGACCAAAGAAAACCGCTTGAATACTGATTTCCAGGCATCAGGCGGTTTTACTTTATTGTCTTTTGTAGGTATAGCTGCTATCCAAGAATGCCTTTTTAACTTAATTAGTCGGAACATATGTTCTCTTATAATGTAAAAAATAAATAATAATTTATGTTTTTATATGTATATCATTTTGCAAGCTTTAAAGTTGCAATATCAGCAGTATTCTTTCCTGAAATGAACTCAATGGCTGCAATGTCTTTTTTATACGGGATATTTCATTATAAATTTCTGTATACTTTGCAGCATTTTTAGATTCAAGGTTTTAAAACATTTCTTTTAATTCATTGTGATTATTTTTAACCGTATCCTTAAGGTCATTTAATTCTTTATCTAAGTTTACAACTTTCTCACCTAAAATTAAAACCTTTTCATCTAAATTTGAAACTTTCTTTTTAAGCGTCTTAATAATTTTAATTGCTGTTTCAATATCTTCCTTGGAAGCTTCTTTAGATATATTAAACAACATTTTCATTTCAGAACGTTTGTGTAATTGTTCCAGTATTTCAATAGTTTCCGAATCACCATAGTGATATTAAAGTGGTGCCTCTTTTACTTTATCTATATTATTTTGATTTTCTTCTTTCTCTTGCTTATATTCTTTATAATTTCTATATCTTATTTCTTGCACTTTGTGTTCATCATAATATCCGCAAACCAACATTAATTCAGGATAATCTACCAAAAGATTCTTTAATCTTTCGCCCAGCATTCTATCACCTCTTTTAAAAATGATTGTATCACTAATTGTGATAATGTAAAAATGTTTTGTGATATTTTATAAAAAATTAGTGGTTAACCTGTTTTGAATTGAAGTTTTTTGAATATTATGCAGGAAAATAGAATATTATGTAGAGCTATATATTTTAAATTATTACCTAACGGTTTTAGTAATAGAACTTATTTGAAGTAGCATTAATTTGGATAGCTGAATAATAGGAGGGGTTTAATGATTGGTATTGACATTAAAAATGAGCTGTCACGTTATACTGAAAAAAAATTGATGAAAGTCAATCTTCAGATTCTGAAAATATCGGATTGATTGAACAAATAGCAGTAAGTATGAAGGGGATTGAGAAGGCTAGTAAGAAAAGCATTGTTCAAATGGAAGCAATGATTGATACGCTAAAAGCTGAAAATGAGAATCTCAGAAATGAATTATCTCAACTGAGAGAGGAAAAAAACTATAAGAACCAACAGCTTAATAAGGCTGTTTTAAAAATAATTGATATTCTTGATTTGATGGACAATCTCAATAAGTATGCCAAAGTTACTAATAACAAACAGTGGATAGAAGCTTTTGACCAAATCAATTCATCAATTACCAAGTACATTAATGAAATTGGACTTGTTGAAGTATTATCGCAAGGACAGATGTTTGACGGCAAATTCCACGAATGTGTTGGAACGGTAAAAAAAGACGGAAGCAAAAAAAATGAAATCATTGAAGTTGTTAAAAAAGGATATATTTTCCACGGAACGGTTATAAGATATGCCCAAGTAAAAGTTGCAGAATAAAAGGGGGGGAGCATTATATGCACAAAGAAAAAATTGTAGTAGGAATTGACCTTGGTACATCCACGTCAGAGATTGCTTATTTAAGAAATGGGAAACCGGTGGTCTTTGAGAATTTTGATAACGAAAAAATAATTCCATCTGTTGTTCAGATAACGGATGAAAATGAATTGATTGTAGGAACTTTAGCTAAGAATAAACTAATAAATACAAATGAAAAAGGTATTATTGCAGAAATCAAAAGGAAAATGGGGTCGCCGCAACCAATAGAGGTGAGAAATGAAAAGTATCTACCACAGGAAATTTCTGCAATGATATTGAAATATTTAAAATCATTTGTGGAAGAAAAAGGCTATGAAATTGAAGAAGCCGTAATAACGGTTCCGGCTATGTTTCATCATTTACAAAGGCAGGCTACAAAAGATGCGGCGAATATTGCGGGAATAAAGGTGGAAAGGATTATTAGCGAGCCAACTGCCGCTGCTCTGGCTTACGGCATTAATAATATGGAAAAGAATGAAAACATTCTTGTTTACGACCTGGGTGGAGGAACCTTTGATGTATCCATACTTGAAATGTTCGACGGAATTATTGAAGTCAAAACAAGCAGAGGCGATAATGAACTTGGCGGACAAGACTTTGACAACAGAATTATTGGTTATATTGTAGATGAATTATATAGAAAATATGAAATTGATATTCGAAAATATAGTGATATGTATGGAAGTCTTAAGCAAAAAGCGGAAATTGCAAAAATTGAGTTATCCAGTCAAACGGAAACGAAAATAGTGTTCGAAACTTTTAACTTGCCTTCAGAGCTTATTCAACAGGATATTAACTATTCCCTTGAGATATCTCTTTCCAGAGATGTTTTCAATGAATTGACAAAAGATCTTGTAGACCGTACTGTTTATTGGATGGAGGAGGCATTAAGAGGCTGTGGGTTAAGAGAGTGTGATATTGATACGGTTATTTTGGTTGGAGGCTCAACAAGAATGCCTTGCATTCAACAGGTATTACGAGAAAAATTTGGAAGCAAAATAAAAGAAGGAATTAACCCTGATGAAGTTGTTGCCATGGGAGCGGCAATCCAAGCAGGTATTAAGGCCGGACAGTATGATACTTCAAAAGAGCTGCTGCCTACGGATGTATGCCCTTATACATTAGGGACTTCAATCATGACGGATGTTCATGGTATGTTGATGCCGGGAATATTTGATGTCTTAATTCCTATAGATACACCCATCCCTGTTACTGAGCGGAAAATATATAGTACCGTTTATGATAATCAGGAATCGGTCATTGTTGAAGTATATCAGGGGACCAACAAAAAGGCCGGAGAATATTATTCATATAAGGCAAAAAACAACTTATTTATCGGTGAATTTGAACTGAAGGGGATTCCTCCTGCACCTGCCGGTCAGGAGTGCATTGAGGTCGCATTTACTTATAATTTAAACGGCATGCTTGAGGTAAAAGCAAAAGTATTAAGTACGGGCAAGGAAGTGGGCCAAGTATTTAATATGAGAACTATGCTACCTGAACAGATAACTGCAGCAAAAGACAGGTTGGATTATCTTTGGAGGAGAACACGGTATTACAAAGAAAATGCTGAATTTGTAAAAAAAGAGACGGACATGGTGTCGCAGTCGACCGTTGTACCTACAGGAGCACAAACATCACAAATCAAATGGAACTATGAGTCTATGACTCCGGATATTAAAATTCTGGTTGAACGGGCTGAAGCGAAATTAAGTCATGTAAGTGCACATGATAAAGCAAGGATTATTACAATTCTTGAGAAATTAAATAGTGCATTAAACAGTAATGATCATTCCCTTATCAGCAAATATGAAGATGAGCTTACCGATATGTTATTTGAGTTGGATTTCTAAAGGAGACTAAAGTTTTATGAGCGAAGTTTTCATTTATAATGAAGTTTTAAAGCATTTAAAACAGAATAATGTAACGCAAGCTGCAATAATATTGCAAAAAAATCCGTGCTTTTATTCAAAGGATGTAAACCTTTTAAATCTTGCCGGTTTGTGCTGTTATCAAATAGGTGATTTTAACGGTGCTAAAAAATATTGGATGATGAGTTTAAAAATTAATGATTCTGATAATTTGGCATCAGGTTATTTAAATTATATTCATTCACAAGAATTTCGAGAATTTTTAGTTCAATACAATAATGGTATTTCATATATTCAATGCGGCAATTATTTAAAAGCCGCGGAAGTATTTGAACAAATCATACAAAGTCAACCTGATTTAATTGAACCTTATATTATTGTAGGTCTTTGTCATTATGCTGTGAAGCGGTATAGTAAAGCGTATAAATATTGGAAAAAAGGGTTGGCTTTAGATACCGGCAATCCGCATTTGATTCATTATACGAATGTTGTTGAAAAAAAGAAGAGCAAGAAAAAAATATATTTTTATCAATACGCCGTATTTTTTCAAATTATTCTATTCATTCTAATGCTGATTAAAATATATAGTACTATGGACAGCAATATTGTTTTGGATACTTCTGTTGTGCAAAATTCGAATTTACAACAGGAAACGGTCAAGCCAAAAGAAGAAGTTGCACAAGAAATTATAGATGATACGGATATTGGCAAACAAGAAAAATTATTCATCACAGATGAGACTGAAACATTTCAAACTGCTTTAAAACTGTTTAGAGCCGGCCAATATGCTGATGCGTCGGAAAAGTTCAAAATCATTACTCTATGCGGAGTTGAAAAGAATATTGTGGCAGAATCTTTATTTTTCTTAGCTGTATGTCATGAAAAGCTTGGCAATCTTGAAAATGCATTTGCTTTTTACAAGGAATATATTGAGAAATACAGCGGATATAACTACTATGATGACGCTTTGTACAATTATGGTTTATTGTTATATCGCTCGAATCATCAGCAAGAAGCAAAGGAAATATTACAAATACTTGCTGATACACAAAAGGACAGTATGTTTTTTAATTCAAAAGTAAAATTTATACTTGAAAATTAAATGATTGATGAAGACAGGGTTGTGTTATGGTTGCAAATATTTATTAAAAACGTTCTTTAAATAATATTTAGAGTAGGAAGTGCTTATATGAGTTATGAATTAAATTCTAAAATCAATTATTTTGAGATACTTTGTATTGATCCATCGGATTTAAATATGTTTCTGGACGAGGAAGCTAAAAGTAAATTTATTAAAAAAGCATATACAAAAATGCTCAGGAAATATCCTCCGGACCGATACCCGGAAGAGTTCAAGCTGATTAGACAGGCGTATGAAGTTCTTTACGACAGTAAAACACGCCGTGAATATGAAATAACTGTTGAGATGGAGGAAAAAGGTTATAAAGAAAAGGTAGATGAGCATTTATTACACGCTCAGCAGGCAATGAATGCTCAAGATTTTAAAAAAGCGATTATGGAATACAAAAAGGCACTTGTAATAGCTCCTGAGTTGACATATATTCGTAATTTGCTAGGATTGGCTTTTTTATGTGATAATCAATATGATGCTGCCGTTAACCAATTCGAAAAACTTGTAAGTGAATCTAAAGAGAATTCTACATATCAAACAAACCTTGGAATAGCTTATTTTAAAAGTGAACAATACGATAAAGCCGAAAAAGCCTTAAAAACCGCATTAGCTCTTGATCCGCAAAACAGTTCGGCAATCCTTCAGATTGCCAGATTATATTATCGTATGAATAATATGGATAAATCCATACAAATTTTGCGTAAGGCAATTCATTATGATGGTGTGGTGGATTTTGAGGACTTTATCTACTTTTTTGAAATGGTAGAAATGTACATATATAGTAATAATATTGATGAAGCGGAAAAGGTAATTGATGAGATAGAAGCAGAATTACTTGAGGACCCTGAATCTGTAAAATATATTGCATGGAAGTTTGCAAATCTGGCATATAATTTATACGAGATTAAAGCTTATCGGCTTGCCAAAAAAATTGCAGAAAGATCTTTAATGATGGATCCTGAAAATGAAAACATTGAAAAGTTATTGAATGCATCTGAAAATCTTGACCGTCTTTACAGCATGATGGATAAGTTGTTGAATGACGATGATATTTTGCCGCCTCTGAAAGGACCGTTATATTATTACTTTTACGGTGATAATATTGAGGAAAATAAATATAAAGCCAGTGTTCAAAAAAATATTGATGCAATTGAAAGTTATATAAAATACTCTGCTGCTGAAGTAGTCAAATCCATTAATATATTAAAGGAAAGATATTATTCACTTTATGAATGTAAAAAAGATATTTTTGATGAAATTTTTAAAATTGCGCAAAAAAATAAAAAAAGAGATGAGCAATGGCTTCAATTGAAGGATGACTATTTAATCTTAAACTGTTTTAAACGTTTGATCGCATTATGGCTGTCCGAAGATATAAAAGACAGCGAGCGTAAAATCTACTTTTATGAAATAATGGAGGAATTAAAAAGTGAACCCCTTTCAGAGGTTTCTGCCTCAATAAATCGAATTATGACGAAATATCGAGCTTTATATGATCTTAATCCGGAATTTTTAAGAGAAATTAAACAAATAACCGATGCTCATTCTCATACACCTTCGACTCCAAGGCATAGTTATTCGTCATCGTCATCTTCTTCAAGTGACAGTTCATGTTTCGTTGCCACAGCTGCATTTGGTACGCCTTGGGCACATGAAATTGATATTTTAAGGCGATGGAGAGATGAAGTCTTAACAAAAAACATATTTGGAATGTTGTTTATTAAATTTTATTATGCAGTTGGTCCTTATCTTGCGAGAATTGTTGATAAATCCGATATTCTCAAAAAGATTGTAAGAAAGATTATTTATTATATTATTAGAAATATAAAATTTTAATAACTAAGAAGAGTTTCTAACGAAGCGTTATTAAAGTAGCTTTTCTTAAAACTCATTGACGGAAGTTCTTTTATTTTATACAAATATACAAAAAGTCAAAAGATAGAACTTTCCTATTCTGTTATAAATATATAGTGACTAAATAAGATCAATTTAGTCACTATTTTTGTCTGGCAAACGAGAAGATACGTTTCTTTGTGTTTATTCTTTATCCTATATTCTGCTGCCACAATACGGACAATATTGAAAAGTAGGGTCTACTTGGACAGAACAATGCGGGCAAAATTTGTAGTTGCTATAAAAGCTATTGCAATGTATGTGTTCAGCTTTAATGTCTATTTGTTCGCCGTTTTCTATTTTGGAACCAATCTCATAATCCAAGTGGCATATTTTGTTGCAGCAGTAAGTATGGATAAAATATCGATTATTCCATTTAAATAAAGGGAGAAAGAAAACGTGAAAATAGTTATAAGTCTTTATAATGTCATATCTGCCATAAGCACCGCAGGCGGGGCAAACGATATTTTGATTGGTAGAAATCAGCTTACTTTTCTGTTCAACGCCGAAAATCCCTATGAAAAACATGCATGAACCTCCAATCCTTTTTATTCCATTCCCAACAGCCATAATACGCTGACACCTACTGCATCAGCAATAGCCACAAGCTCAATATCTGTCACAGGTTTTGTTCTTGATTCTATTTTGGAATAGAGTTTATGTATTTGGTGATAGAGCCCATATAGAATTCTAATTTGCTTAACAAACAAATTATATCATTTTAATAAAGGATTGTATAGTATATAAAGAGGAGTAAAAAAGAGTTAAGTGATTTGACCTAACGTCTCGCCGATTTCCTTTATGGTACCGTTTATTTCCGCCAGTTTATCTTTATAATCTTGATTTGCTTTTATCTCATTGTCTTGAAAAGCTTTTGCCAAATCAAATTTTCATTTTACTATCCCTCCAATATTTTTGATTATATTTTAACCATATTATCAGCATATTATCTATGATAGTTCAGTATTGGAGGTTTTATGGAAAAGGATAAAGTTTATTAAAATTTTAAATTATTATCCGATGGGGAGCACAACCTTTAATATAAAAATGTCATCTTTGGCTTCAAAAGAACAGAAGCCGCCGTGCATATCCGCAATCATCTTAATGCTTTTTACGCCGAAGCCGTGTTCGGGGCGGCTGCTTTTGGGCAGAGCATCATGAAAGAGAACTTTTCCTTGGTACGGATTCTTAATATAAATCAGTAAATTTCCTTTATGAATCTGACAGTTTACGTGGACAATCTTTTCTTTTTCATCCGAAAGATTTGAAGTAGCCAAAACAGCATTTTCCAATCCGTTTGAAAAAAGGGTGCAAAGAGCCGTTTCAGGAATAGGCAGTGATTCCGGAATATTGGCTTCAATATTTAAGGTTATGCCAAATTTTTCTCCTTTATTCGAAAAAGCAGAAAGTACCAAATTAACGGCAGTATTTTCGCAGTATCGCTTAGGAGTAATTCGGTCAATATCACGTTCCGCCGACTTTATGTATTGGACGGCATTTTCAGGTTCTCCGTTTTCCAAATAACCGTTTATCATGATAAAATGGTGCCGCATGTCATGACGGTATGTTGCTGTCTGTTCGTGCATCTGTTGAATAGCAAACATGTCGTTTTTCGCCTGTTCAAACTGCATGGCAAGCATGGAATTTTGCAGTTCAATATTATTGCGGTGCTGAACCTCATTGTGATAAATTGTGACAAACGTCACATAAAACAATGTCATGGCAGCAGGCAGAAATTCACTGATCATACGAATGCCGTCGTATAAGATATTGGTATAGATTCTGGTACCGTAATCAAACAAATAATAAAACATGGGAAGCCCGCCAAACAGAAACAAAGATTTCTTTGAATAGGACATGGCTTTATTTGCAGCAGCGGCAAAATAACGTTTTAACAGAAAGTATATTGGAAAGATGACGATGCTGTAGCTAATCTGATAAGCAAATTGTGTACCGAACAATGCAAAAAACATAGTGGCAATCCAACGTGGAAGCTGACAGCAGAAATATGCCGTAAGTAAGCTTGCAATACTCATGCCTAAAGGCTTCTTTAAAGCGAAAACCAAGGTGAGGATAATGGGAAGATGGGAAATGAGTGGATAAAGCTGACTTGTAGCAGTATAACCGAACAATCTCCAGCACGCAACTTGCGTGATAAGAATGGCCGTACTTAAAATACCAACAATATGACGTTCTTTCTGCGTGGAACATCCGCCGGCAAATTGAATGGTAAGGAAAAAACCATATAAAAAAACCAGAGAAGAATTAATCAATATTAACCAATTAATCATGATTCCATCCCCTTTTCTAAAAACAAAAACCGCATATAAGCTTCTTTCACCTGACTATGCAAAAGCCTTGACACCGGCACGGTTTTTCCGGTAAACGTTGTCAGTTCCCGTGAATTTAACGTTTGTATGTATTCCATATTGATAATAAAGGAACGGTGAACTTTTATAAAATTGTCCTTGCAAAGCAGCTTATTCTCAAACTCTGAAATAGAGCCTCGTATTTCCTTTATGTTTCCGTCATCAAAATGAAACATCAGCTTTTTGCCGGACACTTCTAAAAATTCGAGCCTTTCAAGGGAAAGGCGCATCAACCCGGAAGGTTGATGGATGCTAAGTGTTTCTTCGGTTCGGTTCTTCTCCAAAAAAATCCTGTCTAAAACGGGAAACAGTTTATTGGTGGTGCAAGGCTTGAGCAAATAGTAATGAGCATTTACTGCATAGCTTTCTACTGCAAATTCCGGGGATGACGTAAGAAAAATAATCTTGACTGACGGGTCGAAGCCCCGAATTTCGCGAGCGGCCATAAGTCCGTTGATTCCGGGCATCATAACGTCCAACAATAAAACATCATAGGCATGTCGTTTCATTGCTTCCAAAAGTTCGACAGCAGTGGAAAAAGCGTCATATTTTAATACAACGTTTTTTTCTGCTTTATATTGGTTTAGCATATCGGAAATCTGGGACAGTTCCTTTAATTCATCATCACATATGGCTACTTTCAGCATTTAGCACCTCGGCGTATTATAATATGTCTTTAGTTTAACATAAAAATATTGGTTTTTCAACTTTAACTTATTTAAGGTTCTTGGCCTTGTAGCTTCGGTTTTTGGAATAATATTCATCAACTGAAAGAGTTGCAAATGAATTGAAGCTGATATATAATTAACTTCATACTATTTTACTCTATTTAAAATTAGGGTAAGTATTGCAAATTAATGATAATATCTTCTGCACTGTCTTACTTTATGAATTAAAGGAATTTTTATTTTAATTTGAAAATTAAGGTTTTAGGTGGAATTTATGAAATTTGTCAAGACGTTAATCCTCTGTTTTATTTGCATATCCGGTTTGATAGTGGCAGGGCCTGTGCTTGCCGAGGACAGTTCTCCTTATGCGCAGGCACTGAATATGCTTGGAATCTTCAGCGGCACTTCAAACGGATTTGAACTGGAACGTGTTCCGACGAGGGCAGAAGCTCTGGTTATGATGATAAGACTAATCGGTAAGGAACAAGAAGCTCTTTCCTTCTCTTATCCCCATCCGTTTTCCGATACCGGTTGGGAAGCCCCTTATGTTTCTTATGGATATTCCCATTCCATGGTACGCGGTATATCCGAAAACAGTTTCGGAGGTGGCCAGAACGTTTCGTTGGAACAATATGCGGCGATGCTGCTTAGGGTATTGGGATATACGGAATCGGACGGTGATTTTACGTATGAAAACGCAGTTTCCTTTGCTTCTTTGGTATTAGGGGAGGAACTGCCGGACGGCAGCCATTTTAATCGTGGCAAAATGGCGGAGCTTTCCTGTTATGCCCTTAATACCCGCATGAAAAACAGCAGTACGACGTTAGGGAAAACACTTTGTGATAGAGGAGTTTTTCCTGCAAAGATGCTGGCGGAAGCGCAAAAGCTTTGGGAGCAGGAACAGGAATGCTCGTCTACCACAATTTTAATCTATACCGTCGGTTCTGATTTGGAGTCACAGCAAGGCCGGCTTAGCAATGATTTAAAAGAAATATTGCAGGGAGAGCCTCAAAACAACTGCAAGGTTCTTATTCAAACAGGCGGCACATTGACCTATCATAATGAGTACATGACAAATGGAACGGCAGAAAGATTTCGTGTGGTAGGAAACAGGCTCCAAAAAGTTGACAGTACCATCAAAGCAGATGCCTGTGCCCCTGAAACGTTGGCGGATTTTATACGCTGGGGCAAAGCAGAGGCACCGGCAGAGAGGTATATTCTGGTTCTGTGGGATCATGGTTACGGCATAAAGGGTGGATTTGGCGCAGACGAATTAAACGGCCGTAAAACCATGAAGGTGTCAGAGCTTTGTGATGCACTGGCGTCGGCAAATGTGTATTTTGACATTGTTGCTTTTGATGCCTGCCTGATGGGGACGGTAGAAACAGCATATGCATTAAGAAATCATACCAAATATCTGATTGCTTCAGAGAATTCCACCCCTGCATGCGGTTTGTATTATACAACATGGATTGGTGCCCTGGAGCGCAATCCGGCTATCAGTACAAGAAGGCTTGGCAGGCTGATATTGGATTCGTTCACTCTTCATGCAGGGATAGAGGCCAATATTCCAACAATCCTTTCTATGATGAGAATAAGCCGTGCAGGGCCGCTTATTGATGCAATGGCAAAGTTTAAAGGAAATACGGCAGCAAATGCATCCACAGCCAAGCATTTGGGAGAAAATGAAGGCATCTTTGACCAATTTGATGTAACGGACATCATGGGTAATGTGCCTGAAATCATGGCGGCTGCGCAGGCTCTTGCCTTTGAGGTGCGTAACGCTTCGGGCGGCAAAGATTACAGCGGTGTAGCCGTATATATTCCGAGCTGTAAAAAGGAGGATGCGCCTGAAATGATGAATGAGCTTAGAAAAATCAATCTGAAGGATGCCTACTTAAATGTTATTTTCGACGGCATTGCTTTGGAAAGTGAAGGAGGACATCTGTAAACCATAGCGGAAATGGCGACTATGCTGCAAAGATTTATAGAACTGATAGTACAACCATAAAATGTTTTCGTTTCTAAGAAGGGCTTTTATGGCACTGCTTTAAAAGCTCTTCTTTTTTGTTTGCATTTCAGGGCGTAAATTCAACATTTCAGGCCAAAAACGGTTTTCATCCTTTTTTTTCTGATATGATGTAGGAAAGCATGAAGTATCAAAAAGGAAAGGAAGGAACAGACCTATATGAATGTAGCCATTGCATATGGTATTGCCGTGCTGAGCACCTTTGCCTTGATGGTGTTGTGGTTTGTAAATGTGTATAAAGTACTTTATCGAAAAAGAGATGCCGTTTACAAAGCACGGGAGGAATTGCGGCTGCATCAGGACGGCTATCAGGAAAAACGAGGTAGCCCGGAAGAACCCATAGCAAGACATATGCTTAACGTCAGTACCCAAATTTACGAACAGATTAAGTCGGGATATAACCAAACTTTTCAAAACCCGATTTATCGAGTTCCCGGAATTTTAATGGGATTTCGGAATATAAATTAACGCTTAGAGGAGGAAATCCATGAAGAAGAGAATTTACTGTTTTGTTTTAGTGATCTCAATGCTTTTGCCGTTATTTTCTTTTACAGTAAATGCAGCCAGCTACACATACTCTTTCGGTATTAAAACCGGTGATGTAACAAATGGCGGCACAGATGACGCTGTTTATGCAGGTTTTGCTTTTTATGGCGGAAGCACCATAAGACATCAAGTTGACAGCAGTGCGAATGACCACAACAGAAATGATTATCGATGGTATTCATTCACCAAAGACACCCCGGATCCATGGATGATAGAAAGGATATTTGTGGAAATGACGGGCAGAGATGACTGGTATTGTGAATATATAGACTTGTGTTTGCCATACATCAACGGCAAGCTAAACGGTACGGCAGCCGGAAGGATAAGTTTTAACACATGGACGGAGAACAAGGGTAAGGTTTATAGAGACTGTTCATCCTTAACCCAAAGAAAGATTACCAATATAGGAGGTATCGATGGTTGGGGTGGAACTTATTATTTACATTCTGGTTCAAAGGCAATAACACAATTTACCTGGAACAGGATGATAACAGACCAGTATGGTACATATAATGCCATGCTGTATGACGATCCGCCTACGATGACTTATTCCCTGTCAAACAATGCGGTAGGAACAAGTTGGTTAACCTTTCATGAGCCTACAACCACCCAAAATGCATCTATTTCTATTGATCAAGAGAAGTTGTATAAGGCTATGGGAAATGTATCCAACGGGTCTCATCAAGGCATTGGTTCACTGACCCTTACTGTTAGGCTGGGATTTCCAAAACGTTCTACCGGTACATCATCGGCAGGCATGAAGTCTTTTAGTATCGGAAGCAGTGAATATTACGGCAAGGAAATTACCTTTACCTTTTACCGCAGTGTATTCCAATTAGGTAATCAAAGCATCAGCCAAACGACAACCTTTTCACCACGTACAAACTTTCATTACTTAAATAGAAAATATACAGATGTGACCATTACATTAAGTCCTATTTCCATCCATTGCGATTCCATTACATCCTCACAAAAGGAAGCATTGGTTGAAAAATTTCAATCTACGGCGGCTTTATATTTGGGCAATTCCACTTCAACCAAGCTATGTAACATGGAAATGACCAAATCAGGAGGTACCTTGACTTTTAAGGGACAAGTTCCTCTTGATATAAGCGGAGACTTAAACGACGGTGTTCGGCTGCAGCTTGATAATGTATTATCTTCCTATAATGAAAGAACGTATCAGCTTGAAAGCGGTTCAGCTTCTCAATCCTTTTATTTCTCCACCCACAAGGTAGATACAAAAGCTCCCACCGTACGCCTTACGGACGTGAACGGTACGGGAATTTCCATTCAAAACTCCATTAAGAAGGAGCATAATTTTTATCTTGTCAGCAGTGAAACACTGTATCCATATGCAGATGAAAAGCATACCGAAAGCAATCAGCGCTATGCAAGATATGAGCTTTACCGGAAAGACGGTGATACTTACGGAAGTGCTCCTGTAAATATTACCGGTTATTTGGGCAGCGGCTCCCAGACACAGGTTCAGGTACCTGTTAACACCTCTGTTTTGACAGATGCTATGATAAGGCTTATGCCTGCAAGCCCTGCCGAGGGACAGTATAAGCTTCGTATATACGGTTGGGACGATGCCAATAACGGTTTGAACGGCGAAGACTATTATGAAATAGAAGATATTTATTTGGACAAACAAGCACCGCGCGTTTCAGTTGCCGAAACCATACAGAACCAGGCAGCAGACGGTACCAAAAGGAACGACTATACCTTTACCATAACGGATTTGCAGGCAAGCCGCGAATTCGATTCATGGGCAAGGGTTTACTACTGTTTTGTAAAAGACGGAGAGGAAGTACCTGACCCGGCCCAACAAAGTATTGAAGCCGCCACAGGTGAAATGGAGTCGGTGCTTGGCAAATGGGCGTTTGTAGAGGGTGGAACCGATACGACTACAGCAATTATAAAAATCAATCGGGGAGAAAATTTTGAAGGTAAGCTATACTACTACACCCTTGATGCAGCAGGCAATGATTCCCGCACAGAGCAAAGCGGAAACTATTTTGCAAAAGCAGTAAAAATATACAACTACGACAGCAAGGATACCCTTGTTACAGAGAGTTATACGTACCCGAAAAGCAGCTATGATATTTCCTTTGATGTGTCGGATACAAACTACCGCACGGAATACAGATGGATTTCGTCGGATGTTTCGTCATCCTTTCGACAGGACTATAGAATCTATGAGCCGGGAATGAATGTAGGTTCGGGCCAACAAATCGGAAATGACGGGAAAACATATGTTTTTGATGGTGCCTATACTCTTGAATACAAGGTAACGGAACTTCGTTCCGGAAACTGGAGAAAGTATGAAAGGGAGTACGTGTTTGACAATAAAGGCCCGGCAATTACTGCTACGTGGCTTACCAACAGTTCATTGCTGCTGCAAAATCAGCAGCTTAAACTGAATATCACCGATGTAAGCGGGGTGGCATCCGCTGCCTACAGAATTGTAAACCCTGATGGCAGTCCCATAGACGGACAGGGACAAACACCAATCAATATAACGGTGACCGGAGATAATCGCGGCACGGTCAATGATACATTAACCTTTTCACTGCCTCAAAACGGTGTTTACTCCCTTGAGATCTATGCCACAGATGTAAACGGTCTTGAATCTGTAACGAGGGATTTGACCTTCGGCATAAGAAATGAAAAGCCGCAGATTATTGAATTGAAAGATAATCTGGAAATTCGTGTGGACGGTCATGGTGCTACTTCCGTCGGCAATTATGTTTTGAAGGTAACATTGACGGATGCCCTTCAAAATGTTGCAAGCCTTCAGAACGAACAGGATGTCATGTATGCTCTGTCTGTAAACGGCACGGATTTCGGTGGATGGACGATGGCAAATCAGGTAGACAAAACAATTGGTACAAGCAGTATTACCTATGCATTTGACATGAATACACCACTGGCTCTGGCAGAAGGCCTAAATACCATTCATATTAAAGTGGCTTGTGTCAACAAGGGTTCAACAGACGTTCCCAGTGCCGCATTAGTGAGCGAAACGCATATGGTTTCCATACTTTTGGATACCCAGCCACCTGTGTTTGAGCTTCCGTCCTATCATACCATCCAATGGACCAATGAAAATGTTACTGCGGTTATTAAAGCGGCAGATGTGGGTACCGGTGTATGCACATTAACCGGCAATGATGAAAATGTTGAAGTTTCCGAATATAAGGATGGTCAGTTTGTTGTAACCATAAAGGATAATGTAACTTGTGATTTGGTTTTAGCCGACAGCTTAGGGAATAGGACGCTGGTTCCTATTTCGGTTTCCAACATAGACAGAGATGCTCCCATGGTGTCTGCAATCGGTGAAACATGGCAATCCGGTGCAAGAACGGACGGCAAGGTGCAAATTACTCTAAGGGACAAGACGGATTGTACTGCAAATTTTGCACTTGTAAAGAATCCTACGGCAGGATATACATTGACGGAAGCGGATTATCAGGCCTTTGCCGACACTTTCACCATAAAGGTTGAAAAAGGCGAGGTTCAGATTGATTCAGAAGGCATGAAAATTCAAACGTACGATATTTATTTACGAGGTTTCGACGGTACTTATGCAATTGGCATTCAAGCAACGGATGTTGTCGGTAATACCACGGAAACTTTGTTTGCGGATGAAACGGTTGCATTACAAGATGCGGAGCCTGTTATTGTCAATATGACTTGCGAACCTATGATAACAAAAACCACTACCGTTGTGACGCTGACATTCAATGTGCCATTGGTTGTTCTTCCGAATATGCAAATCAACCTACTATCCTTAACGGATAAAGAACAGGCCAATTTATTATCTCCGGCTATGCTGGAAACGGCGGAAAATTACAGCATGGAATACCGTATCGTGTGCTCAAATGCTAATCCGGTAGACCTTTATGTAAAGGACGAATGTGGACGAACAACTATTTTGACCTTTACACCCAATGCCACCTTTTTAGAAGGTTTTGACATTTCGGCGCATATTGAAAGAAACGGTGAAATCATTCAAAACGGAGGGTTTATCGCATTTGCTGAGGGCGACGTTATTGCTTATGTCGTAAATCCAAGCGAGAAATATCCGGCCCAGTATTTTTATATCGATGATGCCGAGTATTCCGGCATGAAGCTTAATGAAGAGTTCAGTATTGTAGTTGAAGAAAGCCCCATAGAGGGAAAAACGGCATATGCCAAATTGTATTTTGAGGCGTTACATGACGGCAAGACCACAAAGTCGGTCCATTTCCATTCGTATACCCTGGAAGGAAATGAGGAGGACAGGTTGGAGGAGGAATACCTCTCCATATCGGTTGTTGATGAAACGCCGCCTACAGGCAGTGTTCAGTATTCCAATATCAATCCGACCAACCAAAACGTATATGCTACCGTCACAATGGTGGATAATGAGAGCGGTATTGCAACATGCGAAAAGTCCTATGACGACGGAATAACTTTTGAGATTGTGGAAGCAACTACAAAGTATACGGAGGAATTTACGGAAAACGGTACGGTGTTGTTCCGCTTGACAAACGGTGCCGGTATGACAAGCATAATTCCGGTAACGGTAAATAATATTGACAAAACCGAAATCACCGAAGGGGTGCATTATACCGTATCTTACGCTTACGAGAATTATCTTGGTGAGTGGCTGCCTGTCACGCAAGGTAAAGCATATCGCCGGGTTATGGCAACAGTAACTCCGATAGACGGTACAAAGAGTATAACCGTAACAAATAACAGCGGTTATGTGTCGAAAATACTTACAAGCCAGGAAAATGCTTTTACCTTCCATTTGCGGGATGAAGCAGGAAATACCGCGGAAGTACGGGTGGAATACAGCCTCTTTGATAATCAGCCCGGAACAACAACCTATGTGCTTTCAACCACGGAAAAAACCAATCAGAATATATTTGCATTCATTACCATAACGGATGATTCAGGAGAAATAGCATTTGCAAAGGTGGAAAAGGACGGTGTGGTTTATCCTTTTAAAGAAGGACCGTTGGAAAATGAGTATGTGGTTGAGTTGGACAGCTCCGGAACTTATCTGGTGACTGCCTATGACCTGGCGGGAAACAGTTGGACAACAACCATAACCGTATCCAATATTGACAAAACACCGCCGGTGGTACTGTCCAAGCTGTACAGCACACCCCTTGGAACCATTACATCCAAAAGTGTCAGGGTTGAGCTTACCGAGTTCAGTAAGGATATTTCCACCATTAAAATGACAAGGGTGGAAATTGTAAGCGGACTTACTGAGCAGGACATCATATATACCCCTGGTGATAAAGCCATTCGTTTCAAAAAGAACGGAAGCGTGGCTATGAAGTTTGTGGATGAGTATGGAAATGAAGGGGTTGATATTGTTACGGTATCCAACATCTGTACCAATCCGCCTGCTGTTTCGGCAAAAGCGGTTTTGGCCGAAGATTTGCTTAGTGTGAATGTAACCTTTGAGAAAATGTTGGATGCGGACGGTATTCCTGTGGACCCGTATCGGGAACTGTCGGATTTAAATGTAACCTATGCAGGGATTACCTATAAGCTTGAAGGTGCAAGTTTCACCCTTAAAAATAATGGGGATTATGAGTTTTATGTCCATGACTCATCCGGTGCAACACAAAAAATTCTGCTGAACGTAACAGGTATCGATGACCGGGCTCCGGTTGTAAAAGAAGTTCGCTGGGAATATAAGTACCGCGAAGAAAATCAAAACGGTGTGTGGGAGGAAAAAAAAGTAAGCAGGAATTTGGTCATTGGTCAGGATACCTCCGGCAAAGAAAGTGGTTATATCATTGCTGCAGACGAACACAATCCTGAAACCAACCAAAATGTGAACGTAACGGTCATAACCGATAAGGAAACTGCCTTTGTCGGCGGCAAAGACGCATTTGCACTCCAAAAAACGGTGGAATACAGGGAAAACGGATTGTTTAATTTTAACCTGCTGGCGAAAAATAGGACATCCGCCACCTATGGAGTGGATGTTCAGGTGATTGATAAAACTCCGCCTGTCATTACCCTTGCAAACGGGTCTGAGTTGATATTTATTGAAGGCATGACACCGCAGAAGGATCCCATGTATGCCTACGATAAGGCAAAGTTGTTGGATTTTTCCGCTTACGATATGAAAAACGGTGAAAAGATTGATTTAACGGATAAGGTTCACATTAACTTTGAAACAGCAGGGCGTGTGTTCGACCCGGACAATATGGAAAACAATGAATTTAACCGCTCCAATCCATATTATGTGGAATATACGGTTTATGACGAGGCCGGCAACGGCACAACGGTACGCAGGACCATTCGTTTGGTTGGTTTTTATGATACCGTCGCACTAATCAACGGAAAGATGCCGGACAGTACCAACGTTGCTACAGTCAATGGAAACAATATTCAAATCTCCCTTAAAAATTTCAGCGGAATCTCTTACGCACGATATGAAAAAGGTATTTTTACACAAGGCCAGATGAAAACCAGAGGTACGTCGCTGAAAGAGAAGAACGGAGTGTATACCATTGAAAATGCGACTGAAGGATGGTACACCGTTTACATCCAAACGGATAAGCGGGATTATTTCAATATTTTGGTTTACGTTGTACCTCAAGCTGAAAAGAATTAGGGGGGAATCCGATGAAATTGAAACGAATATTCAGTATATTTCTCATCATTACTTTTATGACCGGTTTTGCAGCAAATCTGCCGATTAGCGCAGCCACTCTTGGTGATGAGTATTCCATTGCCAATGAGTACATCAAATATACCATTCATGCAAGAACCGGTGGGTTTTGCATTGAAACCAAGGACGGACATCCGCTGAAGTCTTTTGACAACAATATTCCTCTTCTTTACAAGGAGGATAACAGCAGAAGCAACGGAACATCCTTTACCACCATTCGTATTGACGGAAAGGATTATATCTTCGGACAGGAATACGGTTGGTTTGGTATTGACACAAAGCTGCACCAGCCGGTGGTCTCCGATGAAGGCCGCCTGCTCACGGTGGCATGGGACATCAAGGGTTATACCGTTACCCAAAAGGTAGCCATATCTTTGGATGAAAACAATCCGCTTTGCGGCAATGTCGGCATTTCCTATACCGTTACCAACAAATCCGGTGCTGCCGGTAATGTAGGTATCCGTTTGTTGCTGGATAATGCACTGGATTCAAATATTGACGCACCGTATGTAATGGTGAACCAAGTTTCACCAACCATTGTTGAAACGGAATTTCATGAAGTTCCTCAGCAAATTCGATATATGGACTCCCTGTCCTCTCCCGATAAAATGGCATATGCCTTGCTTGACGGGTGGAGCGGGCAAAGCAACATCATGGTAGACAAGGTAATTGTCGGCCATTGGGTCAACCTGGCCAACACGCGCTATCATTATGAGCCAAATCCAAGTTGTGATTTTTCCAACTATTCCAATGAATATTTGGTACCGGATACGGCAACTGCATTTTATTGGAGTGAAAAAACGCTGAATGCCGGTGAAAGCAGAACGGCTGAAATGCTTTACGGTATCGGTAACTTTGCCCATCAAACCGAAAAGCAGCGCCTTTCCATTGGCATGAATGCGGAAAAAATTGAACTGGACAGTACAAAAAAAGCATATGTAAACGACGGGAAATTTAAGCTCACCATAACCCTTGACAACAGCGTGGACGGTGCACGCCGGTTATTGGAGCCCTTAGTTACAATATCGGTAAGCGAGGGACTTCGATTTGCCAAAACCGGTACGCAGGAATATGCCGTACGTATCAGCGGAGGCTTGGATATCGGCAGTGTATATGACATACCGGATGTGGAAATTATTGCTGATAAACAGGCACAGATTACCTCGCGGCGCATTGTGGCATCGGTAAGCGCAACAGAGGTAGTGGATGAAGATACCCAGCAGTTTGTGGAATACAGCAGTAGTTGTAATGTATTGCTTCCTGCGGTGGGAGGTATTCTTCCGGAAGTTGCCATGAACCAGATAAGCCCCGATACGGTTTATTATGAAGGAGATAAAAACGTGACCATATCCGGGGATATGAAAAACCTGAGTGAAGCCCTTGCCGGAAGTGACGGATGGAGTTTGTACCTGGTTTCCGCATCGACCAAGGAAAGCATACTTATTGAAAAGAAAAACATCAGCTTTATCGACCAGGGCAAAACCATGTCCTTTTCTACCAATGAACAGCTTGCGGTGGGTAAGTATGATATCGAGTTCCGTTTTACAAACCGGCAGCTAATGGATTCTTTTGGTAAAAAAATCAAGGCATCCGTGACATTAAATGTTTCCAATGATCCCCGTGACAAGTGCGTAAGTTATGGCATTGTATCCATGGTGCGATTTGAACATCCGTCCAATCACAGGCAGACTTATGATTTTGTTAGCTTTGCAAACGAAGAAGCATTGACAGTATTTACAGAGGGAAAAACCGTAAAAAACGGGCTTGTCCATAAGAATATTCGATTTGAAGACAGTTCGGAAATTTTGTTAACGATACGAGGAAAGCTTCGACAACTGACGGACGGGGATGGCAAACCTTTTTACCAGGCCGGCAAAGCGGACGGAGATATTACCATCAATAACATCCTTACCTATTGCGGCGATGAGCCTCTGAAGCTGACTGCCGATAAGGAGGAGGGTGCAGTGGTTTCCGGCGACGGTACCATCAAGGTAATTAATTCCATTAATGTTTGGCATAACAAGTGGGAATTCCGTGGTCAAAACGGTACCAAGTATACGTTGGATCAGGACGAAGTGGAGGATAACAACGGTAATGTTTTTGAACTTGCCCTTGTTGGGGCCGGTTCCATGATTCAGTACATCGGAGGATTTTTAATTGATTTAAAATATGGGATTATGACCGAGGATGACGGATTATACGGCATCAGTTTCGGCGGAAAAATCACCTTGCCTATCAAAGCACCTGATAAGGGCGGAGAAAAAGGCAGCGATAAAAACGGTGATAAAAGCGACGATGATGACTTGGACGACGGTGAAATATCCGCAGCCGTTGATGATGTGCTTTTTGGTCAAAAGGATGACGGCGTCGGATTTTTAGGGATTAATACAACGTTGACGGTAAAATTGCCGGAGGACGTCCTGGGGTCCATGGTCAAAAATGCTTTTGGCGTTGAAGCCGAGGTTACCATTAATACCATTGAAAATTACTACAGGGTGGCATTCGGACTGGAGCTTACCATGCTGGAATGTGAAGGGGTTATTGCGTTTAAGCAGGTACCGATCAAATCCATACCGAGAATCGTGCCCGATGAGTTGTTTTTCTATCTTGGTGGCGACATCATACAAGTTCCTATTGTTCCGCCTTTTGTATTTATGACGGGGCTTGGTGGAGGCGTTTCGGATTTGGCCGATACCGTTGGCGATAATGTGATGAAACAATTGCCTCCAATTACCATCCATTTAAAAACGCAGCTTTTGTTGATTGAAACTCTTGAAGGGGACTTTGAACTGGAAGTTAAGCTTTCCGGACTAAGGTTTGACGGAGAATTAAAGCTTAGGGGAGACGATGATGGGAAAATATTTGTGATGAAGTGTGGAATGGCCGTTCAATGGGTATCACCTTTTTACATGAGTGCCTATGGCGATATCAGCATTTGTGAGGGGCTTCTCCAAGGCGGATTTACTATTAAAATTTCCGAAAACTATTTTTACAGATATGTTTATGCCGGACTGTTCATTCCCGAGTCCATACCTCTGGTGGGAGGAATGCAGCTGGCAGGCGTTGAAGCGGCGATTTCTTCCGATTTTATCGGAGCCAATGTGGCCATTATAGGAATCAAGTTTGGCTTTATCTATTATTGGGACGGGGAATACAAATTCGGAAGAGGTATTGATTTGTCCTCAAGGGGCGGTGCCGTTACTTATGGTTCGGCGGATGTTCAAGGGCACTCAGGCAGTTTGGTGCCGTCAACCATGGCATATGGTACCAATCTTAGACGATTGCCGTCGGTTCCGATTGCCAAGACCCGTGCAGGAAGCGGCATTACTAAGAGCTTTGATCCCGTCGGCCAGAATGCACTTTTGTTTGAAATCCCCCTTAGAGGTACTGCAAAACCACAAGCTTCCGAAATTATACTGACCGATCCAAACGGTAAGCGTATTACCATGATAGAAAATGACGGAGATGGCGGTGGAAATTATTTGATTCAGGCAAGGGATGACAAGTATTATTTATATATCACGATTACCAGTCCGGAACAGCTTATTGCAGGAAACTGGACATTATCGGTTACCACCGAGAATGTTTATATTGACAATTTTGAAGTAAACGGAGTAGACTATTTGCCGGAGTTTACAGGTGTTTTCTTTACTCATGCCGACCCGCAAAGTCGTGAAGTGAAGGTTTCGTGGACAACCGATGCACAAAGTGATTTTACCGGCACACTGAATGTTTATGTGACCAAAGATGCCGGTATCATGTCCAAATTGGAAAACAGCAGTATTAACGACACAACCAATTTGATTAGCATTGGGAATGTGGAGTTAAATAAGATTTCTTCAGGCCATCATACCTTTACCTTACCTGACACCTTTGAAGAAGGGGAGTACTATGTCATTGCGATGCTAAGCAATCATCAGGGAGGAATGAGTAAAGCCATGAGTGCGTCATCCTTCAAGTTTGTCAACCCATTACTCCCCGGCAAACCGGAATCCGTGTCTTTGAGTTATGCGGGCAACGGATTTGTTCAGGTCAATGTAACCAATAACTCTGCGTCCCCGGCAAACTATTATATGGTTTCACTGCTCGATGAAACAGGGGAAGAAGTCCAAGATTCTTTTGGCAAGTATGGGAAGGATGACAAAATACTTTTACGACCTATGTACAAAAACAGTAACAAGCCTGTTTTAGAACCGGGAAAGACGTACTTTACCAAGGTCATTGCCTTAAGGGAAGAAACCTCAACAACAGGGGAAACCCTTTACTATTACGGTACCGAAAGTACGGTTTCACAGGCTTTTGTAATGCCGGATACCAATTACGCAAGGCTGACGGAGATGTCAACCAATCTTCCTAAGACTGAAGAAATTTATACAAACAATCCGGTATTTGAAGCTACTTATACTTTTGATATGCCGGTAAAAATGACCGTTTTGGTGGATGGTGTGCGTCAAAGTTTAATGGATGAATACAAAACCCAATGGACGGTTCAAAAAAGCTTTGACGACGGATTGCATCTGGTGGATTTTGAGGTAGTCAATGAGCAAGGGGATAGGTTGATTGGAAGCAAATCAGGAGGCGCCATCGGTTTTACCGTGGATACGACGGCACCTGTGCTGACAGTGGGGCAAACGGCTTCTGCCAGCATGGAAAAAGATGCTCCGGAAAACGCCGTAAGCAATCAAACGGTATTTGTCAGTGAAGATGGTTCATATATGCTGAACGGTCTTACCGAGAAATCAGCTAAGCTGACTCTTGACGATACAACTGACGGTATTACTGTCAACGACGACGGTACATTCAGCATCAGCCGCCACACAGACAGCGCCGAGCCGAACCAAATTCTTTTGTTAAAAGCCGAAGATTTGGCAGGCAATACCACCGAACTGCAAATTTATCTGGTAAACCGTGTGCTTACCCAATATGAGAGCATAAAATTGATTTCGGATTTGGAAAACGCAAGTCAGCAACCGGATTATATCGAAATGAGCGTCGGGCATAAGACCTATCTTACGGCAAAGGGATTGAGTGCGGGAAGAGAAACCTTGTTAAAACCTGAAGATATCGTATGGGAAGTACTATATGAGCATAACATCATAAAGCTTTCGCAGGACGGTCTGTTAGAAGCCGTAGCACCGGGAGAAACCGCAGTTAAGGTCAGCTATCGTCTGGCGGCTATTGAAGGGGAGAACGGGCAAAAAATATATAATGAGCTTTCGGACGTTATAAAAATAAAGATTCGGGATGTAGGGTATCGCTTTGAACTGCGTCAAACTCAAGGATTTACGCTGTTGACACTCTATACTCAGGGAAATCAGGGAACGATAACCGTTCAAGTGAATGGAGAAACGGTTACCCTGCTCTATGACGAATCAAAAAAAGCTTATATGGGTGCGTTTCGCCGGCGCCTTACTGGCGAACAGATAATGGAACACATTGTATTGGATGCAACGGTAAAACCGCCGGTTATCCTACGAGGAGATATTAACGGAGACGGTATTTTGGATAAGGTAGATGTAAACGCCACCGTTGATGCTATATTAAATAATATTTATTCCGCTTTTGATTCTGCAGAAAGTTGGTTAAAGGCGGATAAAAACGGCGACGGCGTGGTAAATATTTCCGATGCGCAGTTGACGCTGAAGGAGGCACTGAAATGAAGAAACATGGAATAAAAAAGACCTTGGGCGTACTTTTGGCAATTTCTTTGCTAATGATAAGTTTTTTAGGGGTGGTATTGGCTGAAAATGATGCCGTGGACCTGGGTTACAGATTGCAAATCACAGTTACCGATGAAAACGGTACTGCAAAAAATAATTTTGAGATTGGAGAGCTTATCCATGTGAAGATTAGCTTAACGTATACCGGCGCCGGGAGAGCACCGGTGTACGGCTTGCAGGGAGAGCTTCATTATGACCCTTATGTTATTCAAAACATTGCCGTGGAGGAACAAAGCGACGTAAAAGCAAGAGGAACAGACGGTCAGATTAATTTTGTATTTCTTGACATGACCGGGCAGGGAAAAAGCGATGCAATGCTGGAAAACATCGGCGTAGCCGTGTTCATGGCGAAAAGCAGCGGTACTGTTAATTTGTACGGTGAGAATTTTATGGTGACCAACAAGGACGCTTCCTTGCGATATATTGATGATTCGGAAGAAGTGACCGTTATTGTAGGAACAGGCGTGAAAGAAATAACAAAAGAGCTGTTGGAGGCCAATATTGTTAAGGCGGAAAACATGCTTGCGGAATGTATGGTGACGGATGAGTCCAATCCGGGAATTTATTATCCGGATTTTTGGGTGACCACCCAAACCGCTCAGGCATTGCAAACAGCCATAGACCAAGCAAAGTTGGTTTTCAATCATCCGGAAGCGACGAAAGAGGAAATCCAATTTGCAGTAGCGCAGCTTGATTTAGCGGTAAAACAGTTTGAAGAATCTAAAATATACGGCCCGCGCCGATTTAGCAGCGGCAGCAGTAGCAGCAGTACCGTTACGGTAAGTGCGACGGTTCAAGGCGGAAATGGGAAAATCGCTTCCGGTTTTGAAACGCAAAAATGCCGAATGAATACTTCTGTACCATAAGAATGCAGCCTGACGAAGGTTATGAAACGGAGTACGTATATATTAACGGCCAGCAGTTTCCGGGGAGTGATATTTTCACTATCCCTAATGTCAGTCGTGACACGACGGTAGTGGTTACCTTTTGTAAAAAACCGCCGTTTACCGATATGTCATACGGTGACTGGTTTTACGTCAGTGCAAGGTATGTCTATAACAACGGGATTTTCCAGGGAACGTCCGAAAAGACCTTTTCTCCTGACTTGCCGATGAGCCGTGCAATGCTGGCAACCGTTTTATATCGTATGGAGGGCCGGCCCTCTGTGCGCTATGCCGGAACCTTTACCGATGTGGAAAAGGATAGCTGGTATACCAATGCTATTGAATGGGCAAGTGAGAAGAATATTGTAAAAGGTCATGGAGGAGGAATTTTTGCACCGGATGATTTTATAACCCGTGAACAAATAGCGGTTATGCTGCGCAGATATGCCCAATGGAAGACGATGGCATCCGAGGTGAACAAAACAGAATTACACTATACGGATGCGGCAAATATTTCGGATTACGCATTAGAGGCTATTACATGGGCGGTGGAAACGGGATTGATGAAGGGAAATACCGAAACCACCATAAACCCGCAGGGGATTGCAACCAGAGCGGAATTGGCGGCGATGCTGCAACGATTTATGGAATGGATCGTTCGGAAATAAAAATAAGTAAATAGTAATATTTTCTTATTTTACTGGTGAACACTGTTCGCCCCTATATCGTATATGGATAAATCGATGGAAAAAATTTTTTATTTTTACATATTGAAATTTTCATAAAAAGATTGTATAATATTTTACGAAACGTTCCTCAATAGCTCAGTTGGTAGAGCATGCGGCTGTTAACCGCAGGGTCGTAGGTTCGAGTCCTACTTGAGGAGCCATTTTTTT
>ENA-UPSA01000499-UPSA01000499.1-bioreactor-metagenome-genome-assembly--contig:-NODE-499-length-56427-cov-6.269903_pt1 | contig 56427 bp, 62 predicted proteins | sample MGYA00238183_ERZ773288 | MGnify/ENA primary metagenome ERZ773288 (study PRJEB29028, sample SAMN07631243) | bioreactor metagenome | isolation source: Switchgrass digestor | place: USA: Dartmouth... | reverse complement strand
CCGATGCGGCCGAAGAGATCCTCCGAGAGGCTGCCCAGGACCGGCGGGAGATCGAACCCGCCCGCCACGCCGAGGTAGGCCCGGCAGCCGGCCGTCACCGTCCCCAGCCGCAGCCGGTCGCCGGCTGCGGCCAGCACCGAGGTCCAGCCCGGCACCGGCCGCGCCGGTCCGCCGCCGGCGGGAAGGAGTTCCGCGGGGATCGGCGCCCCCGTGAGTGCGAACGCGGCCGGGCCGGTGAACTCCACCTCCGGGCCGGCGAGGGTGATCTCCAGCGCCGCCGTGCGGGCGCGGTTGCCCAGCAGCCAGTTGCCGATCATCAGGGACTGCGGGTCGGCAGCCCCGGCCACCGGAACGCCGAAGGCCGTGTAGCCCCGGCGGCCCAGGTCCTGGAGGGTGGTGTGCAGTCCCGGCCGCAGCACCCGCAGTCCGGTGCGGCCGGGAACGAAGGCGGGCGACGCGGGACGGGCCTGCTCAGGTTCCCGCTCTGCGTCGTCAAAGGCGTCGGGCCGGACGGGCACGAAGCGCACCCGGTCGCCCGGCTCCAGCCAGGCGGGCGGCGTGCGGCCCGGGTCAAAGAGCCGGAGGGGTGTGCGCCCGATCAGCCGCTGGCCGCCGGGTGAGGCGACGGGGTAGATGCCCGTCAGGGCCCCGCCGATGCCGATGGAGCCCGCCGGAACCCGTGGGCGGGGGGTCTCCAGCCGCGGCGTCGCCAGTGCCGGGTCCAGCTCGCCCAGGCAGGGGAAGCCGGGGCCGAACCCGAGGCAGTAGACGCGGTACGTGCCGCCCGCGTGCCGGGCGATCACCTCCTCCGGGGTCAGGCCCGTGTGGGCGGCCACCGCCGCGAGGTCGGGGCCGTAGGCGCCGCCGTACACCACCGGGATCATGACCTCGCGTCCCCCGGCCCCGGGGGTGGCCGCGCTCTCCCGGGCGGCGTCCGCCACCAGGCCCAGCAGCTGTTCCAGACGGATGCGAACCGGGTCGTACTCCACCATCACGGCGTGGCACCCGGGCGTCACCTCGACCACCGCCGGGTGGATGCCGGTGAGGGCCCGGGCGAGCGCATGCACACGCCTGGACGTGGCATCGTCCAGGGTGTCGCCCAGGTAGCATAGGAGCGCGCGGTCGCCGCAGGGAACGATTCGGAGGCCGTCCACAACCATCACCTTCAGCTAGTGTGTTCCACCAGGAGACATCTCCGCCGGGGCGCGAGGGGCGGCCCGGCACGGAACCGCATTGACCAGAGGCCCCCTCTCCCGTGTGGAAGAGGGGGTCTCGCTCACTGTATGGGGCCGATCCGGCTCAGCGGCCAGATGCGGTAGACGGCCCGGGCGATGATGCGGTCACGGCTCAGCAGCCCCCACTCGTGGCTGTCGTTGGACAGGTTGCGGTTGTCGCCGAGCACGAAGTACTGGTCGGCCGGGATCTCGACTGGCCCGTAGGTGTACCGCGGGGCCTCCGCGATGTAGGGCTCGTCCAGCGGCTCGCCGTTGATGAAGACCTTTCCGTCCCGCACCTCCACGGTCTCTCCCGGCAGGCCGATCACCCGCTTGATGTAGGGGTACGAGGTAGGAAAGGGCGGGTCAAAGACGACGATGTCACCCCGGGAGATCGTGCCGAAGCGCAGGAAGAGCTTGTCGGTCCAGAACCGGTCGCCCACCAGGATGGTGGGCTCCATCGAGCCGGTCGGAACCTCCCGTACCTGCCCCACAAAGGTGATGATCAGCAGCCAGAGCAGGACGCCGTACAAGACGTCTTTGAGCAAGCCGAGCCAGGGACGCCATCTTTCGGCCAATCCGGTTGCCTCCTGATCCTGTGCGTCCCTCTTCAATTCCACCCGGATCACTCCGCCTCCTGCCTGCCCCGCGGATTCAGCGTGCTCACCAGATCGTGCGCCACCTGCACCAGATCGCGCACCAGCGGTGTGGCCGGCGCGTTGAACACCTCGGCCGGCGTGCCGATCTGGAGCATCTTGCCTTCGGCCAGCACGGCCACCCGGTCGGCCAGCGGCGGAATTTCGGTGAAGTCGTGCGTCACGAAGAACGCCGCCGTGCCGGATGCCGTGAGGATGCGCCGCAGGTCCTTGAGGAGGTGCGACCGGGCCAGTACGTCCAGGGAGGCCATCGGCTCGTCCAGGTAGAGCAGGCGCGGGGAGGTGGCGAGGGCCCGGGCGATGGAGACGCGCTGGGCCTCGCCGCCCGAGAGCTGGCGGGAGGAGCGGTTCGCCAGGTGGGGGATGCGCAGTTGCTCGAGCATCTCCATGGCGATCTGGCGGCGCCGTACAGCCGGCACTCCCCGGAGGCGCAGCCCGAGTTCCACGTTCTGCAGCACCGTGCCCGCCAGGAGCAGCGATTCCTGGAAGACCACGCCCATCTGCCGCCGCAGGGCGAGCGCCTCCTGGGGCAGCGCCACCTGCCGGCCCTCCCAGCGGTAGGAGCCGAAAGAGGCCGGGTGCAGCAGGGCCAGGGCGTGCAGCAGGCTCGACTTGCCGGAGCCGTTGGGCCCGACCACCGCCAGTACCTCGCCGGGGGCGATCGAGAGGTGGGGGATGTCCACGACCACGCGGCCACCCCGCACCACCTTGAGGTTGGTCACTTCAAGCAGCGGCGTCATCGCACCCGCGCCCCTCCTTGCTGGAGCCTGGTGAGAGCGTACGTGACGAGCCAGATGAGCAGCATGAGGATGATCGAGAGCGCGATGGCGGTGTCGAAGTTGCCCTTGCTGACCTCCATCACCGTAGCCGTCGTGAGCACACGCGTCTTGCCGAGGATGTTGCCGCCCACCATGGTGGAGGCGCCGACCTCGGAGATGACGCCGCCGAACCCGCCGATCACCGCGGCCAGCAGCGAGAGCCTGGCCTCGCGGATGAGCAGCCAGAAGAGCTGCCAGCGGGAGGCACCCAGGGCCGTGATCTGGTCCTGAAGCTTCGGATTGAGCTGGCCGATGCCGGCCAGCGTGAAGCCGGTCACCAGAGGCAGGGCGATGATGAACTGGGCGATGACCATCGCGGTGGGGGTGTAGATCAGCCGGAGCCGGCCCAGCGGACCGGAGCGCCAGAGCAGGATCGAGACCACCAGGCCGGCGACCACGGGCGGCGTGCCCATGCCCATGTTCACCAGGCTGATGACGAAGTTGCGCCCCGGGAAGCGGACCAGCGCCAGCAGCACGCCCAGGGGAATCCCCACCAAAACGCTGAGCAGGGTCGCCGTACCGGCGACCCTGAGCGTCAGCAGTGTTACGCGCACCAGTTCCGCATCGCCGGACGAAAGCATCTTGAGCGCAGCAACGATGCCCTGTCCGATCATCTCCATGCGGAATCCCTACTTTCCTGTAAGCCTAGTTTCCGCCGGTGAGTTCTTCCTCAGCCTTGCCGGCGTCCGGGAAGAAGAGCGGCTCGCCGTACTGGTCAACGCCGTAAGTCCGGATGATCTCCTGAACCTCGTCGGACACCATGAACTCCACGAACGCCTTGGCGCCATCGCCATTGACCATCGGGTACTTCTCGGGGTTGACCTGCATGACGTGGTAGATGTTCAGGAGCGGCGCGTCGCCTTCCAGCACGATCTCCAGGTCAATGTTCTTCTTCTGGGCGAGGTAGGTGCCCCGGTCGCTCAGCGTGTAGGCCATCTTCTCGTTGGCCACCGTGATCGTGGCGCCCATGCCCTGGCCGGTCTCCTGGTACCACTCCTGGCCCTTGGGATCGACGCCGGCCTCCTTCCAGAGGGCCTTCTCCTTCTTGTCGGTGCCCGAGTCGTCGCCGCGGGAGATGAAGGTGGCGCCGGCGTCGGCGATCTTCTTCAGGCCCTCGGCGGCCGTGGTGGCGCTCTTCACGCCGGCCGGGTCGTCAGCAGGGCCGATGATGACGAAGTCGTTATGCATCACCAGCTGGCGGTTGACGACGACGCCGCTCTCCACCAGCGGAATCTCGGACTCGGGAGCGTGCACCAGGAGCACGTCGGCCTCGCCGTTCTCACCCAGCTTCAGGGCCTGGCCGGTGCCCACCGCGACGGTCTTGACGCTGTAGCCGGTCCTCTCCTCGAACATCGGGACCAGTACGTCCAGCAGGCCGGTGTCCACGGTCGAGGTGGTAGTGGCCAGGATCAGCTCGGGGTTCTCCGGCGCAGCCGGCTGCTGGGGTTCAGCCGCCGTTTCGGGTTCAGACGATGTCTCGGTTGACGGGATCTGCTGCGTCTGCTCCTGCGCAGCCTGCTGGGTCTCGGGCTGCTGGCTCTGCTGCTGTGCGCCGCCGCACCCGCCCACCAGGGCCGTGATGGCGGCCAGTACCACGAACCGTTGGAACCACTTCATCATTGAAGCCCCTCCTACTCGCGATCTGCCTGCGTGTGCATAACGGTGGCGGAAGCATGGCGGCCTCGCGGGCCGCCGTTATGTTCAGTCTTAGCATAGCGCACCAGTTTGAGGGTTGGCAATCCGGCTTCCTATCTAACGCTATGGCACCTGAAACAGGGGGGCGCCATACTTTTCGGCTCCAAAGGATGCCACGATCGCCCGCCCGGCCGGCCCGGTGGCCCACTCGCAGAAGCGGCGGGCGCCCTCGTAGTTGACGGCGGGGAAGACCTCGGAGTTGACAGGGATCAGGTTGAAGCGGTTGACCAGCAGCGGGTCATCGCGGAAGAGGCCGGCGTAGCCCTCGGGGCAGGCCAGCGTGAGGGTGGCGGTGTCCACGAGGGTGTAGGCGCCGGTGGACGCCGCGTGGCGCAGCGTGGCGATGCTGCCCTGGCCGCCCAGGGGCCACGGCTCGTACCAGGGCGCGGCAGGCGTTACCCCGGCGGCCTCCCAGAGGGCGAGTTCGCGCACGTGCGTGCCGGACCGGTCGTTCCGGCTCACGAATCGGAAGCCGCCGGCCGCAATGCGGCGCATCGCCTCGGCGGCCGACCCCGCACTGGCCACCGCCGCGGGGTCGTCGGCCGGTCCGCAGATCACGAAGGCGTCCACGGCGAGCGGGTACCGCCGGGTGCCGAAGCCATCCGCCAGGAACTGCTCCTCCAGGTTCGGCGCGTGCACCAGCACCAGGTCGACCCTTCCTGCCCGGGCCATGTCCAGGGCCTGTCCGCTGCCGGACGCGATGTACCGCACCCACTCCCCGGTCTCCGCACGGTAGGCGGAGACCAGCGCGTCGACCAGGCCCACCTCCACCGGGCCGATGGTCGACGACATGAGCAGGGGCCGGTTTTCGGGCGGAACGCCGGGGCCGGGACCGAGGATCGACTCAGCCTCCCGGGTCAGCAGCCGATGACGGCGCAGAAGATCCCGGGCGGCCTGGGTCAGCTCGGCGCCGCCGCCGGCCGCACCGCCCACCTTTCGAATCAGGAGCGGGGTGCCGATTTCCTCCTCCGCCCGGCGGATCAGGCCCCACGCGTGCCGGTACGAGACGCCCAGCGCCTCGGTGGCCCGGCGGAGCGAGCCGAGCTCGGCCACGGCGGAGAGCAGGGCGCAGAGGCGGTCAAATTGATCCTCACGGGAGAGCAGCCTGCGATAGTCGGCGGGCATGGTCTCACCTCTCTCGTTGTCTACCATTCGAGCCCCGAAACGATAATTCCTGTCAGGAACAAGGCTGTTTGCGAACTTTTCTGCAAGGACAATTGCCACACCCCACTTGCGCGGCCGGGCAGGGGCTGGTAGAATAGGGGCAGGAAATAACTGGGTGACATGGGAGGAAGATACAATGTCTCCGTCTCCCACATGGAACCCGCCGAACCCCCGCGACGGCGCCGTCATCTGGACGCGCGCCTGGCGCATCGTCACCTACGGGGATGCATTCCCTCAGGCAGCCCGCCTCTATGTGGCGCTGGGCCCGGAATCACTGGTTGAGGGGTACGAACTGCTCTTTCCGCTGCTGGACGAGCGGCAACTCTGCCACCGCCACGTCCGCTCGCCGGAGCTGCTGCGGGCGATGGAGGGACTGGCCGCCTGGGCCGGAAAGTCGGTGGTCATCGACCCATCTCCCGAAGCCGATCCCGAGGAGGTGGCCCGGGCACTGGACGCGCAGTTGGCCGGGAGGGGGCTGATCGGCCCGTCGCTGATCGCCGGTGCGCAGCCCTTCGGGGGGCGGACCGGCCTGGTCTTCCTCAAGCGGCAGGAGCCCCGGGCCGAGCAGGGCGGGGCGCGACAGTGGCTGGCCCGACTGCTGGGCGAGGGGAGGGCAGCGCATGAGCCTCGCAGCGCTGGCGTGCACGGGTGACCCGCTGCTGGACCGGCTGCTGAGCGAGTGCAGCAGCTTCCGCCTGACGCAGACCCACTGCGAGCGGGCGGTGGATGCCGTGCCCGAAGTGGAGGCCCGGAACCCCGCACTGGTCTTCGTCAGCCCCGCCCTGGGGGACATCACCCCCTTGCTGCAGGTGCAGGGAGTTCGCATCTGCTGGCTCGCCGAGGGGCCGGGCCCCGAGCCACCTGCGGGGGTGGAAGTGATACGGGCCGAAAGGCTCACACCCCAGCTGATCGACGCCTGGGTTCGCCGGCCCCGGCAGCCGGCCACACCCGCTGCAGCCGAAACGGCCCGGCGAACGCCGCCGCTGCCACCGCCGCCGCAGGAGCCGGCCTCCAACAGGCAGCCTCCTGACCGAGCGGAGCCAGTCCCCGCTGCGCAGGGGGCTCCGCCGTTCCGGCCACACGGACCGGACGCGGCGGCACCGCCTGGCGGGCGCGTGATCCGGCCGGTGCCGCCACCGGCGGGGGGAAGGGGGCCTGTCAGCAAGCCGGGGCCGGTTGCAACGCTGCAGCCTCTGCAGGCGCCCGCTCCCTCCGCAGCGGCGGTTCGGAGACCGCCGTCCGCGGTTCGGCCCGAGCGGCTGGCCCCACCCACCCCGAGGCCGGTCGTCCGCGTGCTGCGCCAGCAGGTGATCACGTTCTGGGGCGGCAAGCCCGGCGGCGGGCGGTCCACCCTCGCCGTGGCCCTGGCCGACCTCCTCGTCCGGTGCGGAGACGTGCGGGTCTGCACGGTCGATCTGAATCCCTACAACTCCTCCTTGGCTCCGTTGCTCAGGCGGGAGCAGGAGGTGAGCAGCTGGCTCCAGCTGGCGGAAGCCTTCGCGGAGGGGCAGCCACCGCCTCCTGACGCCCTGCGGTGGATCGCCGACAACTGGGCCATGGTCAGCGGTCCCGACGGCCGGGCCGACCTGGTGGCCCACCTCACGCCGGAGGCTATCGCCTGGCTGGTGGACGGGCTTCGCAATCACTTCGATTGTATCATTCTCGACCCCGAAGCCCGGCCGGGGCCCATTCGCGACACGGCTGCCCGCCTGGCGCATCTGGTGTTGGTCACCGTGACCAGCGACTACCCCGACGTGCTCGACACGGCGCGCACCTTCGAAGCGGCGGTGGAAGAGGGGTGGCTGAACCGGAGCCGGTGCAGGCTGATCCTGAGCCGGTGGCTGGACAGCCCGCACCTGACGCAGGCGGAGGTGGCCGAGTGTTTCGGGATGCCGGTCAGCGCCGTGGTGCCCCTCAGCCCCGAGGCCGCACTCCACGCTTCCGGCCAGGGGCTGCCGGTAACCCGGCTGTCGGAAAAGGAAGCGGGGCCGCTCAGGCGGGCCGTGGAGGATCTCCTGGCTGTGGTGGCGCCGGCGGTGGCCGGCGTGGTGTCGGCAGGGTCGCGACAGGGCCCGGCTGGCTCGCTTCTGGGCTGGCTGAACCGTTAACCGGGGAGGGAGAGAGATGCGGGGAAACGTGGGGCGCCTCGCCCTGGCCGGAGCCTTCGTCTGCGCTCTGCTGGCCGCCTGGTTCAACCTGCGGTTCCTTGAGATGCAGCAGGAGCGGGTGGAGGTACTCACCGTGGCCACCGAGGTGCAGCCGTACACGGCCATCGGGGAGCAGGCGGTGCGCACGGCGCTTGTGCCGCGGGATGCCGTCCCGCCCGACGCCATCACCGACCCTGCGGCGCTCGCGGGTCGCTACACCCGTGCGCTGCTCGTGCCGGGCACGATCCTGCGTGAGGGGCACCTGGTTCCCGGCGGCGGCTCGAACCTCGCTGCCCGCCTCGCAGCAGCCTCGTCGCCGGACGTCCGGGCGATGGCGCTGCAGGTGGACGAGGCCACCGGCGTGGCCGGCACGCTGCGGGAGGGCGACCCGGTGGACATCCTGGTGGCCATCCACGCGGACGTGGCCGAGTCTGCGGGGCCCGGCCTCGGCCGGACGCCCCAGGGCACGTGGGCCCGGATCATCGCTCACCGAGTGCCGGTGCTGTACGTGCGGCGTGACGACATGGGCGGGCCCGCCGCGGTGGTCTTGCAGGTCACGCCGCAGACGGCCGAGGAGATCGCCTTCGCCCAGGCGAATGGAAAAATCTGGCTCCTGACCGGTCCGTACGGCTCGGACGTGGCACCGGCAGCTACCACCGGCGTCGACCGGCAGGTGTTTTTCGAGCGATATGGGATCGGTCAGAACGGAGAGGGAGCCGGGCAGCAGATCGGCGCATCCCGTCCCGAGGTATCCGGGGATGCGGCCGGATCCCAGGTCCTGGGCAACCCGGCTGACCTGGCCGCTCCCATCGCGGGCCTAGTTGGGGGGGAGTGAAGCATGGCGCGGGGCATGGTGATCGCCTTCTGGAGCCCGAAGGGCGGAGTGGGCAAGACGCTCCTCTCGGTGGCGGTCGCACTGCGGATGAGCGAGCGCCAGCGCACGGTCATCATTGACGGCAACGCCGACAACCCCGACCTGGTCACCCTCTTCCAGGCGCCCGGACTGCCCAACATCGGATCGTGGCCGGGCCGCGTGGAGGCGGAGGAGGCGGAGAGGCACCTGGTCCGCTGGACCAGCCGTCTCTTCCTCCTGCCGGGTCCGACCCGTTTCATCGACGAGGCCGTGCTCTCCGGCGACGCGATGGAGGCCGCCATCTCGTCGCTGGCCGGGGCCGGGTTCCACGTGGTGGTGGACCTGCCCTGCGGGCTCAGGGATTCCACCCTGGTGGCCCTCGACCTGGCCGACTGGATCATGCTGCCTGTCACCCCCGACCTGCTCGCGCTGACCCCGCTCAAACGGGTGGCCAGAGAGCTGGACTTCCTGAAGCTGCCGGCCAGCAAGTTCCGGGTGGTGGTGAACCGCGCGGTGGAGAGCCGGGAGATCACCGTCGACGACATCCGCGAGCTCAGTCCCTTCCCCGTGCTGGGTGCAGTGCCGTCCAGCCGACAGGCGGCGCAGGCCGTAAGCCGCGGGGACCTCCAGGCGGCAGTCGGCCCGACCTCTCCCGTGGGCGGGGCGGTGGCGGCCCTGCTCAGGGGCATCGTGGAGACCGGCGAGGAGGCGCGCCCGACGGTGCCTGCCCAGGGAGCCCGGTTCCTCACCCGCTTCTTCCCCATCGCCGGCAGGGAGGGGGCATAAATGGGCAGCCGCACGCTGTTGCAGCGGCGCGTCGGCGCCGCACTGGTACGTGACCCGGCGGCACAGGTGCAGTATGAGCGGCTGCGGGACTACGTGCGCGACCGGCTCCTGCAGGAGATCAGCGGCGACCTGCTCCTCCGGCCGTCGGACAGTTCGCTCCGGCTGCTGGCCAGGGAGCGGATCGCGACCATCCTGGAGCAGGAGGGGTCCGTCCCCGCTGCCGTGCGGGACACCATGGTGACACGGCTGGTGCAGGACCTGGTCGGGTTTGGCATCCTCCAGCCGCTCATAGACGACCCCGAGGTCACGGAGATCCTGGTCAACCGCCACGACGACATCTGGGTGGAGCGGCAGGGCCGGCTTGAGCGGGTCGACGGGCTGGCTTTCGAGAGCGATCAGGCCGTGCGCCACCTGGCCGAGCGCATCGCACAGCCCATCCGCCGGCGCATCGACGAGCGCCATCCCATCCTCGACGCCCGCCTGGCCGACGGCAGCCGTGTCTGTGCCACGCTCTCCCCACCGGCGCTGGACGGCTGCGCCATCGCCATTCGCAAGTTCAACCCGCGGATGCTGGGATGGCAGGCGCTGGTGGAGAACGGCACCCTGACGCCGGAGGCGGTCGACTTCCTGCGGCGTGCGGTGCGGGCCCGTTGCAACCTCCTGGTGACGGGCAGCACCTCAAGCGGCAAGACGACGGTACTGGGCGCCCTCTCGGCCTTCATCCCCCCTGAGGAGCGGGTGATCACCATCGAGGACGCGGCCGAGTTGCAGCTGCAGCAGCCGCACGTGCTGCGTTACGAGACCCGCAGCGGGAACGCCGAGGGTCAGGGTGCGATCACCATCCGTGACCTGGTGCGCACGTCGCTCCGCCTCCGCCCCGACCGCATCATCGTGGGGGAGGTGCGGGGGCCGGAGGCGCTGGACATGGTCCAGGCCTGTAACACGGGCCACGACGGCAGCTTCTCCACGCTCCACGCCAACAGTGCGCAGGACGGCCTCGCACGCCTCGAGACCATGGTGCTCATGGCGGACAGCGGGCTGCCCATCCGGGCGATCCGCCAGCAGATCGCCTCCGCGTTCGAGCTCGTGGTTCACTGCGCCCGCCTGCGCTCGGGCCAGCGCCGGGTGGTGGAGATTGCCGAGGTCGGCCTGACCGAGGACGACGCCTACCGGCTGCGGCCGCTGTTCGTCTGGAACCCGCGGGCCGACCGGCTCGAGCCGACGGGCCTCCAGCCCGAGCGGGTGGTGCGCCGCTACCTGTGGGAGGAGGGGTAGCCGGTGCAGTATCTGGCCGCACTCTCGACCTTCCTGGCGGTGGCGCTCTCGCTGGGCGGGCTGGCGGGACTGCTCCGGCGGCGGAGCCGGCTGGCGGAGCGCCTGCGGGCGGAGGGTGACCGGTACGAGCCGGATGCCGGCGTGCGCCTGGTCTTTCCCGACTGGCTGGAGCGTCTGGAGCGAGAGGCGAAGCAGGCCGGGCTGAGCCTGACCCGGCGCCAGCTGGCGCTGGCGATGGGTGCGGCCGGCGGCGTGGCGCTGCTCCTGGCCCTGGCTGGCGAGTGGACCAGCGCGGCCGTCTCGCTCTTACTCGGTCTGGTCGGCCCGCTGCTCCTGATCCGCCACCGTGCCCGGGTCCGGGCTGCCACGTTCGCCCAGCAGCTGCCCGAGACGCTCTTCCTGATGGCCAACGTCATCCGGGCCGGCGGAACGCTGTACCAGGCGGTCCAGACCGTCGTGCAGCAGGCGCCCCAGCCCATCAGCGGTGAGTTCCTGCGGGTCGAGCGGGCGATGCAGCTGCAGGCCCCGGCGGGAGACGCCCTGGCGCTGATCCAGGACCGCGTGGGGCTGCCGGAGTTTACCAGCGTGGTGATCGCCTGTAAGGTGGCCGGCGAGGCCGGGGCCGAGCTGGACGCGGTCCTCGAATCCATCGGGCGGGAACTGGTGGAGGACCGCCAGTTCCTGAAGGCGATGGAAGCGGCCAGCGCCGAGGGCAAGGCCAGCGCACGCCTGGTCACCGCCATCCCGCTCGTGGTGATGGCCTTCGTGGGGTACCGGAACCCGGCCTATTTCGGCGAGGCCCTGCAGGAGCCCGCGGGAAGGCTCTTGATCCTCGGCAGCCTGGCTGCGATCGGGTTGGGCTGGGTCCTGATCCGGCGCATCACCGACGTCCGCAACTGGTAAGGGGGGAGACGGATGCCGGCCACCTGGACCTTCCTGACAGTGCTGCTTTTCGGGCTGGGTGCGTACGACCTCGCCACCGCCCGGCGCCGCCGCCTGCGGGCGATGGTCGAACGGGCGGGGACGGTCCTGCCCGGACGGGACGGCCCGGACCAACTGAAGCAGTGGCTGCGGGAGCGGCTCCTGCCCCGCCTGCCCCTGCTTCCCGGTACAGGTTCGCTGGAGGAACTGCGCCAGCTCCTCATCTGGGCCGGGCGCCCGGCCGGCTTGGGGGCCGAGGAGTTCTACTTCCTGCAACTGGTTCTGGCTCTCTCGCTGGCCCTGCTCCTGCTGGGGGTCCGCGGGTGGGCAGGCGCCGCAGCCGGCTTCCTCCTGGGGCTCTGGGCGCCGCGGGCGTGGCTCCGGCGGCGGGTCGCGGAGATCACTCTGCGCATCCGGCGGGAGCTGCCCCAGTTCGTCCACCTGCTCGCCACCTGCCTGGAGTCGGGTCTGAGCCTGACGGAGGCTATCCGGCGGGTCGCCGGCGAGAGCCCGGGACTGCTCGCCGCCGAGATGCTGCACACCGTTCACGAGATGGCGGCCGGCAAACCGGCACAGAAAGCCTGGCGCGACCTGATGGACCGGCATGAGTGCCCGGAGCTGAAGGAGGTCGTCTCGGCGCTCTTGCAGAGCCACCAGTGGGGGGTCTCCATCGCCTCTCAGCTCCGCTTCACGATGCGCAGCATCCGGCAGCGCAAGCAGCAACAGGCGCAGCAGAAGGCCCAGGAGGCTTCCGTGCGGATGCGGGTGCCTATGGTGCTGTTCATCCTCATGCCGACCATCGCCATCATCCTGGGCCCGGCCGTGCTTCGCATCATCAGCCAGTTTGCGGAGGGATGAGCAGTGCCGTTCAGGCGTCTCCTGCGCAGCCAGAGGGGCAGCCAGATGGTGGAGTTCGCACTGCTGGCCCCGATCCTCCTCTACCTCGTGCTCTGCATCCCCGTCTTCGGGATGTTCGTGCACAGCTGGATGGTGGTCTCGGGAGCGGCCCGGGCCGGGGCCAGGGCGGCGAGCCTCCTGACGGTGCAGGGAAGCCGGGAGGCGGTGGCGCGGGCGGCGGCTGACCGGAACCTCTACCTCACCCGGCAGGGGGAAGACGGCGTGATCTACTTCGACCCCGCCCGCGACGTCAAGGTACAGATCAGCGGGGGGAACGTCACCGTCTGGGTGACGTACCACCAGCCCTCTTTCCTGCCGCTGCTGAGCGACCTCTTGGGCGGCTCCGCCCAGGTTGGGGGCGACACCGTGCCGCTGACGGCCGCCGCCACCTTCCCGATCGAGCAGGGGGTGACGCTGCGGTGAGCCCGGTCGTGCGCGACGCACGGGGTTCGACGTCGGCGCTGTTTATCTTCGTCTGGTCTGTGGCGCTGGTGGCGCTGGGAATCGCCCTGGATGTCGGAAGAGTCTTCGTGCTCCGGGAGCAACTCCGCACCGCCGAGGAGGCCGCCGCACTGGCCGGCGTGCTGCAGGCCCGCTTCATGGTCGAGGCCCGCTTCCCCCGGGAGGAGAACCGGCCGGTTCCGGTCTGTGTCCCGGGGCCGGACGGGCTGCCGGAGTGCCGCCTTGTGGACAACTGGGTTCCGATTGAGCCCGCCGTCATCAGCGGGCCGGAGGCGGAGGTCTGGCCTGACGCCCACCGCCTCTGGGCCGACCAGTGCGTCCGCCCGGGCGTGCGCTGCGACCGGAGGTACAAGTCGGGGACGTGCTGGATTGCGCCCCGATCTGACTGGGCGGCGGTGCGGGCTGCGGCCCGCGATGCGTTCGAGGCGAACGCTCGCTGGAACGGCCAGGCCCGCCTGGCCGGACCGGTCACGGTGGAGATTGAGACGGATGCAAGCAGCAGGCCCAGGCAGCTGCGGGTCGGCGTCACCGCCGCGCTGGAGATGGACACCCTCCTGCTGCCGATCCTCGGGGTCGACGCCCTCACCGTGAAGACTCCCGGGGAGCCGACCACGGCGGAGCTTGTCCGCCGGGAGTGGCCGGGGCAGGTCGCCTGGATCGGCGGCGTGCAGGTGCCGTCCCCCTGCCTGATGCCATAGATATAAGTTTCTAAAATAACGACTAGAACGAAAGGAAGGGTTCGCGATGAGCAGGATCGCCAAGGGTTTCCGTCGTCTGGTGTCTCGCCAGGAGGGGCAGGGAATGACCGAGTACGGGCTGATCATCGCGTTGATCGCCGTGGTGCTGATCACCACCCTGACTGGCCTGAACAAGGCGCTGGACAAGACCTTTGACAAGGTGACGAAGCAGCTGGAAACCGCGGTGAAGAAGTAGGCGCGGGCCAGGCCCCCTGAGGCCAGGGGGCCTGGCTCAGAATCCCAGTTGCGTCAGGAATGCGTAGATTGCTGGGCCGGCCGCCATGGCCAGCACCGCGGGCAGGACGAAGAGGACCAGCGGCAGGAGCAGCTTCACGCTGGCCCGAGCGCCCAGTTCCTGAGCCAGCCGGCGCCGCCGGTCCCACGCCGCTTCGGCCTGGTGGCGGAGGGCGGTGGCGAGCCCGTCGGTGCCCTTCTCCAGCGTCTGCACCAGGGCGCCCACGAAGCGGGTCAGGTCCCGCACATCCAGCCGGTGGGCCATCTCGTGGAAGGCGAGGGCTGGCGGCCGTCCCAGCTGGATCTCGGCCAGCGCCGCCTGGATCGCTCGACCCAGCGCCGTCGGGCTGTTGCGGGCATAGTGGTCGAGGGCGGGCAGGAGTTGGAGGCCCGACTCGGCGAGGACGGCGAGCGTGAACAGGAAGTACGGCAGGTCCCGCTGGATGGCCGCCCGGTGCGCGTCGGCCGCGCGGCGCACCTCCAGGTCCGGAACCTGGAACGCCCAGACAGTGCCCACCAGGGATAGGACGGCCAGAAAGCCATGTCCCAGGAGCGACAGGAGCAGGGCTGCGGCCAGGGTGAGCCCCGCCAGGCGGAGCTTGCGGCTGGCCAGTTCTTCCAGCGAAACGTCCATGCCGGCCACTGCCAGATCCCTGGCTACCCGGGTGGAGGCCAGGAGGTCGGCCAACCGGAGGGTCAGCCGCCCGTGAGGGCCGGCGGACCACCGGGGCTGCGGAGGCCGGGCGCCCCGGGACGGGCGGGCCTCCGGCATCAGCAGCAGGAAGCAGCAAGCGGCCGCGAGGAGGCCGATGAAGAACGGCATCCGCACCCCTCCTCAGATGTCGATGCGGGCAATCCGCTGGGCCATCCAGTAACCGCCCGCCACGAACAGGAAGATCAGCCCAAGGGCCACCTGCCCCCACCGGGTCGCATGGAAGACGCCCAGGTAGACTGGGTTGGTCAGCCGTACCACCAGGTAGATCCCCAGGGGAATCACGGCCAGAATGGCCGCCTCCGTCCGCTTCTGGGCCGTCATCACCTGAATCTCCCGTTCCACCGCCAGCCGGTCGGCCACCATTTGCGACACGTTCCCCATCACCTCGACGATGTTCCCGCCCCGCCGGCGGGTGGTGACGAGGGCGTCCACCAGCGCTTCCACCTCCTCCAGCGGCACCCGTTTCCGCAGACCGAGGAGCGTCTCGTCCACCGGCGCCCCCAGCTCCACCTCCCGGGCGGCCACCTCCACTTCGTGGACCAGTTCCCCGCCGGCCGGGTGAAGCCGCCTCAGGTCCGTGGCGCATCGCTGCAGGGCAGTGGGAAGCGACTGGCCGGCCTTCAGGGAGGTCGCCAGGGAGAGCAGCGCCTCCTGCAGCTGGTCGCGCAGGGCCTGGGTCCGGCGATGGCGCAGCGCATCCTGCAGGGTGCTCTTGAGCAGCAGGCCCGCCGGCAGAGTGATGACGGCCGTGATCCAGGAGCCGGTCAGGAGGCGGACCAGCACGACGAGGGCCGGTGGAACGAGTCGGAGCAGGCTCCGGTCGTCTGCGGGCCATGCCGCCCTCCAGGCCGGAGCGGTCCAGCCCGCGGGGGCGGCGGGGGCCAGGGCGAGGAAGACCGCCCCCGCGAAAAGCACACCGATGAGGTAGGCCATCAGAATCCCTCCGGCAGGCTGACCCCGGCCATCTGGAACTTCTCCCGGCGCGCCACCGGTCGGCCCGCAGGCAGCAGCTCCCCTGCCTCCAGGTCATACTGGAAGACGGGTTCCGTGGCGATCTCGCCCGCGTGGACGCCCACGACTTCCAGCACCTGCAGCAGCTTGCGGGAGCCGTCGGCCAGACGCTCCAGGTGCAGCACAAAATCGACGGCCGAGGCGATCTGCTGGCGGATGGCGGAGGAGGGCAGGTCCACACCCGACATCAGCACCATGGTCTCAATACGGGCGAGGGCGTCCCGGGCGGAGTTGGCGTGGACCGTGGTCAGCGATCCGTCGTGGCCGGTGTTCATGGCCTGCAGCATGTCCAGGGCCTCCCCGCCGCGGCACTCGCCCACCACGATGCGGTCAGGCCGCATCCGGAGCGAGGCCCGCACCAGGTCCCGGATCGTCAGCGCACCCTTGCCTTCCACGTTGGGCGGGCGGGCCTCGAGGCTGACCAGGTTGGGGATGCCCGTGAGCTGCAGTTCGGCCGAGTCCTCGATGGTGATCACCCGCTCGTGCGGGGGAATCTTCAGCGATAGCGCGTTGAGGAACGTGGTCTTGCCGGTGGAGGTGCCCCCCGAGATGACCAGGTTGCAGCGGGCCAGGACGAGCCGGGTGAGGAAGTCTGCAACCAACGGGGTGAGGGTGCCCCGCTCGGCCAATTGCTCGAGGCTGAGGGGCCGCTGCGGGAACTTGCGGATGGTGAGCACGGGTCCGATCAGCGAGACCGGGGGCAGCACCACGTGCACCCGGGCGCCGCCGGGAAGACGGGCGTCGACAATGGGCGTGGCCTCGTCGACCTTGCGGTTCACCCGTGCGACGATGCGCTCGATCAGGTTGAGAAGTTCGGCCTCGCTGCCGAAGGCGAGGGGCCGGCCGTCCTCCGTCAGCGCCGGCTCGGGGTGGCCGCTCCGCTCCACGAAGATGCGCTGCGGACCGTTCACCATGATCTCCTTCACCGTGTCGTCCTGAAGGAGCGGGTCCAGCAGGCCGAAGCCGAAGATCTGGTGCTGCAGCCGGTCTACCAGGGCCGATTTCTCCTGGTGCGTGAGCTGGAGGTAAGAGAACTGCTCGGCGAGCACGTCTTCCAGGAGGGCCCAGATCTGATCCCGCAGGTCCCGCTCGGCGATTCCGGTCAGGGGGGCGGAGGCGTTCCGCAGGCGCTCCCGCACGGCCTCCACCACGGGGCGCAGCCGGTCGTGGCTGCGGGTGGGCGCCGCGCCGCCGGCCTCCTTCTGCCGTCGCTCGATCAGCTGCCGCAACCCGCCGTTCATCCGTCGCTCACCTCCTGCGTGAGGGCCTCCAGCAGCCGGTCCAGGGCCCGGGCGACGACCCCGCCGGGCCGGAAGCCGCCGAATCGCCCCTGCGGCTCGCCGCCCGCCCGAGCCTCTTCGGGGATGCGCAGCACCGGCTGGTACGGGAGGAAGCGCAGCACCTCCTCCATCGGCTGGGGCACCGCATCGCGCACCCGGTTCAATACCAGGCGGACGCGGTCGGGCGGAACCTGCAGGTCGGCGAAGAGGCCTTCCACCTGGACCAGGCGGTAGGCGGAGACGGTGTCGGGAAGGGCGATCAGGCATACCGCGTCCGCCGCCGCCAGCGCAGCACCTGCGAGCGCCGTCATCTGGGCCGGTGTGTCCACCAGGGCGTAGGCGCAGCCGCAGGCACCGAGGAGGCGGAGTACGGCCTCGACCAGGTCCGGGCGCAGATCGTCCATCACCGCCGGGCTGGCGCTGGGAAGCAGATGGAGCCCCGGCTCCGCCGGAACCAGGGCCCCAGCGATGCGGGCGGGGGCCTCGGGGTCGGCCGTGAGTTCCTCCGGCGACAGGTCGCAGAGTTCCGCCCATCCGCCTCCGGTGCGCACGCCGAGGAGGGGCGCAGCGCCCCCGCCGCCCAACTCCACCACGGCCACCGCACTGCCGCGGGCGCAGAGCGCCCGCGCCAGGTGGAGCACCACCGAGGTGGTTCCGGCGCCGCCCCGGGGCGAATGGAAGGCGAGGATCCTGCCTGCCGCCGTTGCCCCGTTCGCCAGCCCCAGGAGCTGGCGGAGGGTGGCCGCCAGGCGGGCCGGGTCGGGATCGGGGCAGAAGAGGATGCCGCGCTCGGCGGCCCGGCGGCTGAGCAGGGGTGGGTGCGGCCCGCTGGCGGTACAGAGGACGGCGTAGCCCGCGGCGGCCAGCTCCTGCCCCAGCGAGAGCCCCTCCAGCCCGAGGCCGGCGTCGAACACCACGGCGTGCACCGGCGTGGCCGCGAGTCGTTCCAGCAACGCCTCGCCGTCCGGCGCCTCGAAGGCCACGGCCAGTTGCTGTGCCGGATGCGCCTCCAGCCACTGCCGGAGCCGGAGGGCAGGGGACGACGGCAGGCCGCACAGGGCGACAAGGAAGGATGCCGTCATGGCCGGAGCCCCTCCGGCCGGCGCACGACCTTCACCGCCAGCCCGTCGGCGGCCGCCAGCACCGGGGAGACCTGCTCCTCGGGGACCAGAACCGTCACCCAGTCCCCATCGGCGTGGACCACTCGGGTGGCCGACAGGATGCGCAACGCCTCGCTCCCCTCGGCCGGCACGACGTAGAGGTCCACTTCCTCGCCGGCCTGCAGCGCCGGCGCGACGGGGACTTCCGCCCTGAGGCTGACCACCCGCAGTTCCTCCGGCCAGGCGGTACCGCCTCCGAGCGGCGGTTCGAGACCGACGTTCACGCCGGGGACCAGGGGCTCTCCGGGAAGGATCGCGCGCGTGGCGTACCATGCCTCCGGCGTGTCGGCGGGGGACTGCGGCAGCGCTGCTCGGGCGAGCAGGCGCCGGGTGGGGCCGTCCACCTCGACGCGCTGGAGCAGTCCGGCGGAGAGGCGCACCCCGGGAACAATCTCCTGCCCGGCCACCCAGACGATGTCCGCCTCGGACGCCGCGGCGGCGCCGATGCCGGCCAGGTAGACGGCGGTGAGCAGGCCGGCGGCCACGGCGCAGGCGGTTGCCAGAAGATAGCGGAGCCGGGGATTCATGCCATCCACCTCCTGCTCCTAATCACGGAAGAGGAGGCCTAATGGTTCAACAGATCATGGCGGTTCTGTTCCACGATAAAGCGTTTGTGCTTTGCCCGGTAAACGGGACGGAGGGGAGAGCGGGGCGAGGGCCGGCGCACCGCGCACGACGGCTCCCCGGGGAGAGCGGGCGGCTGCGCGCCCAGCGGGGCGGCGTGGCCGTCGAGACGGCCCTGGTGCTGCCCATGCTCTGCCTGCTGGTGATCGGTGGCTGGATTTTGGGGTACATGGCCTTTGCCAAGGTGGCACTGACCATGACGGCCAATCGGGCCGCCCGCGATTTCGCCGCGGCGACAGCGCTGCACGACAGGCTGAAAGAGACCAACAGGGCCTATCGCTATGACGGCGGATTTGCGGAGAGCTTCGGTCTGCCCCGCTGGGCGGTCCACGCCCTGATCATGCGCACGCCTGCCGGGGACGGAAGGGACGTTTCGGATCAGGCCGTGGTGGTGGCCACGTGTTACCGCATTCCCCTGACCATGCCCCCGGCCTTGTCAGGCGGCTCCCGGGAGGCGGCCGCAGCCGCTCCGGCGGAAGCGTTGGGGGGCCTGCCGGACGCCGGCGCACCGGCAGGCCTGGATTGGACCGGCCTGCTCGAGGCGGCAGGGCCCAACTACCGCGACGCATGGCGCACACTCCAGGCCGAGCGGGACGAGTGGGGGCGGCTGGGAGAGGAGGCCCGCGCACTGTACGAGCGGCTCACCCGGCTGACCGGGCAGGGAAGGTGGGCGGCCGAGTTGTGGCGGCAGGCGCTGGAGGGGCCTCCCGCGGATTTCACGCCCTTCGGCGGAGCGACGGTAAGCGGCCCGGATGACCTGGAGCGGGCGGTGCGCCAGCTGTGCGAGCCCCCGGCAGAGGCGGGCGGGCGCGCACTCGTCATGACGGGCCGGGCGGCGTACCTGCTCCAGACCGTCTTTGAACCTTGAGGGAGGCTTGGCGGATGAGGAGGTTGCGCGCGGAAGAGTGCGGCGGCATCACGGTGGAGACGGCTCTCACCCTGCCCCTTGTCCTGCTGCTCACCGTCGGCGGAGTCCTCGTGCTCCTGTGGCTCCACCACAAGACCTGGCTGCAGGTGCTGGTCGCGGAGACCGCGCGGGAACGGGCGGCCGACGCCACGTGGACGGGCTACTACAAGGACATCCGCGACAGCGTGCGGGCGCCCGACTCGTCCCTGGTGCTGGCGGACGCCCGCCTCGTGAGCTTCCACCTGCCCACCACGCCGCCCGCCGTCGTGGTGGGGGGCTGCGCCACCCCGGCCGGCCGCGTCCCGGACCTGGCGTGGGCTACTGGCGCATCTTCGGTGGACGCCCCGGGAGGCGACGGCGCGGACGCTGACTCCCTGGCCGATGACTGGCTCCAGCCCGTGCGGGCGCTGCGCGCCGAACTGGCCCGGCTGCTGCGGCGGGCTGAGACGTGGGTGGACGGGCTGGAGGAGGTCGCCGACGCCGGGGTGACGCTGGGCGAGCAGGCGGTGTGGTACCGGCGGGTCGGCGACAACCTGTTGAGCGGCGAACCGGCCCGGCAGCGGCTGGCCGCGGAGTACCTCGCCGGCGGGGTGATGGCGGAGGTGGCGCGCCTGCGCTGCCAGGGCGAGGGTGGAGCGGTGCTCACGGCGAAGGTGGTGATCCGGGGTGAGCAGACGTACGGGCAGCGCTAGGCGTTGTCAGGCGGGCTACGTTTCGGTCTACGTCGCTCTGGTGACCAGCCTGGTGCTGGTGCCGCTGGTCATGATGGTGGTCGACTTCACGCTCATCGCTTACTGGCGCACCAAGCTGCGCAGCATCGCCGATGCCCTGGCCATCGGCGCCGTTCTGGAGTCCAGGGAGTTCCACATCCCCATTCCCACGGATTTCGTGAGCGGCTTTCCCGTGAACGGCTACCTGCTGAATGCCATCCACCTCAGCAACCTGGAGCCCGGCGGCTTCCGCACGGGCCTCGAGCCGAAGCTCAGGCGGCTGGCTGAGCTGAACCGGGACCGGGTCGGCCCACAGTTGGAGGTCCGGCTGGGGAAGGCCCAGGTGCTGCCGCTGGGCAACTTCATTTCGCCGTTCATGTACGTGCGGATCCCGGTGGAAGCGGAGGTGCCGCTGCTTACGCCCTTCCTGGGTCGGCTCCTGGGCAGCGACAAGCCGGCGGCCGTTACGGTGCGGGCGGAGAGCTGCGCCGCCGCGTGGTACCGCCCGGACGCCTGGGTTCACCGCTGGTGGGACGCGGATCCGGACACGCTGACCAAAACGCTGGACGCCGTGATCAACGTGACGGACGAGCCGCAGAAATACTACCGGCTGGTGAACTGCGTTGATGAGGCCTCGGACTTCTTCTCCCTGGCGGAGGCCGTCCTGGCCAAGCACCTGAAGCTGCACCCGGAGGTGCAGGAGATCCTGCTCGAATGGATGGGCAAGCGGGCAGAGAGCAGGGAGGTCCGCCGCGCGCGGGAGGGTATGCAACAGCTGCCGGAGCGCTGCGGCCCGGGAGACCCGTGCATCGAGGGGGACCGGGCCTCGGTCGAGCGGTGGGCCCGGGAGGTGGAGGAGCGTCGCCGGGCGGAGGAGGAAGAGGAGAGAAGACGCGCAGAAGCCGCCCGGAGGGCGGCTGAGGTGGATGAGCAGCACAACGCACACGAAGGCGGGCCGTGACCAGGGCCTGGCACCCGATCGCAATCAGCTGTGCCCCGGTGCCCGCACCTTAGCGGAGGTAACGGAGCCCCTCCGCGAGCGGCGTCAGCCTCAGCCCCAGGTCCCGCAGCACCCCAGTGTTATCCACCGGCTCTTCCATCAGCACGAAATCCACGGCAGCGGGTGAGAGCGGCGGTGCGGGCAGGAACTGGAGCGGCCAGGCGGCCAGCTTCACCAAGCCGGCCGGGGCGTGGAGCAGCGGCCTGCGCCGGCCCATCACCCGCAGCATGGTGCGGATGATCTCGTCCATCGTGAGCTCTTCCGGCCCGCCAATCTCATAGACCTGGTTCACCGCCTTCTCACTGGCGAGGCTGGCCGCCACCGCCTCCGCCAGATCGTCCACGTAGAGCGGCTGCACGCGGGTGCGGCCGCTGCCGATCACCGGCACGAAGGGCAGCACCCGGGCGAAGGTGGCGAACTTGTTCAGGCTGCGGTCTTCGGGGCCGTAGACCCAGGACGGGCGGAAGATGGTGTAGGGAATGCCGCTCTCCCGCACCGCCTTCTCGGCCATGAGCTTGGCGACGAACCAAGGTTTCGTCTGCCCCTCGCGGGTGCCGGCCCCGGACACGTAGATGAACCGGCGCACGCCGGCGCGGCGGGCGGCCCTGACCAGCCGCACCGTTCCCTCCCCGTCCACCTCCACGTACGTGTAGCCCCGGCGCGGGTTCTCCACGGGGTGGTTCGGGAACTGCACCGCGGAGACGACGACATCCACTCCTTCCAGGGCCGGCCCCAGCGTCGCTTCGTCCCGGATGTCGCCGCTGCGCAACGTGACGCCCTCGGGCAGGCGGCCCCTGGCCCGCTCCGGATTCCGGGACAGGGCAATCACCTGGTGGCCGTCCGCGGCCAGGCACCGCACCACATGGGAGCCGATGAACCCGGTTCCGCCGGCGACGAGGATCATGGCCATGACCTCTCCCTCCTCTGCGTTCCCCTGCAGTCCATCTCTTATCGTACAGAGATTTGCGCATCAGAGACAGGGGGGCCCGCTTCCTGGCCGGTTTTGGCCACGATCCGGCGGGCCGTCCGGTCTTGCCAGTAGGATACCCCGTAAGGTATAATTGCGGCAAAGACCGGACCGACGATTGAGCGTGGGGGTGTGTGCATGGATTTCGCCTACGAAGTGAAGACGGAGCGGGGCGTGGAGGAGGCGGTCGTCGCCGTGCAGGCGGCGCTGGCCGAGCGGGGGTTCAGCGTGCTCTGGGAACTGAACGTGAACCAGACGCTGCAGTCGAAAGGATTCGCCCTGGAGCACGAGGTGCGCATCCTGGAGGTCTGCAGCGCGCCCCGGGCGGAGCGCGCCCTCGGGAACAACCCGGCGGCGGCCTATTTCCTGCCGTGCAAGGTCGTGGTGAAGCGCGTGGAGGGACAGACCACCATCGGCCTCACCCGCCCCGGCGCCCTGATGGGGCTGATGGGCGACGAGTCGATGTGCGCCCTGGCGCGCGAGGTCGAGGCGGAGCTCGTCGCCGCGGTGGATGCCGCCCGCTAGCCTGCCTGGGCCGCACGCGACGCGTTCCCGGCGCGGCGCCCACCTCCGCGGCCACCGGTTCCCGGGGGTGGGCACCGCGGCCAGGCCGCCGCAGGGGCGAGGGCAGCGCATGAGCTGGCGGGCGGCCCGGTCGGCTATCCGGCGCGCGCATCTGCCCCCGAAAAGGACAGCGATCCGCCTGCGCAGAATCTTCCGCCGTGGGAGGTGCAGAGCGGGTCATGTTCCTGTTGAAAATGAAGCAGATTGGCGTACTCGCCCTTGCAGCGGTCAACCTGGTCCTGCTCGTGATGGCGGTGGTGGCGGCCCGGCAGCGGCGACCGGTGCCCGCGGTCTACTACAAGGTGCTGCCGGCCTCGCTGGCGATTGCCCTGCTGCAGCTGAGCGTAGGGGTGTACTTCGTGCTGGAGGGGCGGCAGCCGCACCTGCAGCATGTGCTCTATGGAATCCTGGTGGGCGTGGGGGGCACGCTGCAGTTCCTGCTGCGGCCGGGCAGCGCCTCCGGGCAGCGGTACCGGAACCGGCCGCTGGTCCATGCGGTGCTGGCCCTCTTCGTCGTGCTGGTGGGCCTCCGGTCGTGGATGACCGGCTAGGCGCGCCGAAGCAGGGCGCGCACCAGCCGGCCGGCGAGGGCACCGCCCAGGAGCCAAGCCGCAGCCACGGCCAGCAGGACGCGGCCCACGGGGAGCATGACGGCGAAGTGCTTCCAGAGGAACTCCAGCAGCCGGAAGAACAGGTAGTAGAGAAACGCCACGATGGCCCATCCGGTGAGGGTGAGCCGCGACAGGTGGATCAGGTGCTTCAGCAGACCGTGCACCAGCGGGCTGGCGGTGAGGGTCTCCGCCAGTTGCTCCTCGGCCTCCAGGAGGCCGGGATTCTGCTGCAGGGCGGCCCGAAGCGCCCGGCGGGCCTCCGGCACGCGCCTCGCCTTCCGGTGCAGCGCCGCCTCGTTCAGATAGGCCTCGGGCTCCCGGGGAGCGGCCTGTTGTGCCCGGACGAACTGCTCCAGGGCGCCGGCCTCGTCACCTGACGCCGCGAGGGCCAGGCCCAGCTGGTTCAGCGCCCCGGCGTGGGTGGGCGCCCCGACCAGCGCCCGGCGAGCCGTGGCGGCTGCCGCAACGGCGTCGCCGCTCTCCCGCTGGCAGGCGGCCAGCGTGGCCAGGTAGTCCGGGTGTCCGGGCAGCAGCCGGCAGGCGGTGTCGGCCGCCTCCAGTGCGGGGCCTTTCTCGCCACGGCCCAGTTCGGCCTGGCTGAGCACGTGGTGCAGCCAGGCCGTGCGGGGCGCCTGCCGCACCGCGCCCCGGGCGGCGGTGGCGGCCTCTTCATAGCGCTGCAGCGCGACGAGGCTGGCCGCGGCGAGCCCTAGCACGTCCGGAGGGAGCGGGCCGGAGCGGGACAGATGGTCCACCTCGGCCAGCAGCGCGTGGTGCTCCCCTTTCTGGTAGAGCTCCAGCAGGGGCTGCGCCCCGGCGGCGAGCTGTTCGACTTCAGTGCGAGACATGACCATTGGTAAAATGTCACCCTTCCCGTAACATCTGGGGAGTCTGATTCGTCGCGAGGGTGCGGCAACCCTCTCGTTCTCGTTCGGCCACCGGCCGGAAACGTGAGGCGCCCCGGGAGCGGTTTTCCCGGGGCGTCTGGATATCACGGTTCCGGATGGCCGGCCGTGTGCTCCTCATCGGGCGGCCGGTGATGCTGCAGGCAGTAGACCAGCATGCCGAAGCCGGCGAGGATCAGCAGCGCGGCTGTGAGCTGCGCCACGCGAATCGAGCCGAAGATGAAGGTGGAATCCTGGCGGATCCCTTCGATCATGAAGCGGCCGGTGTTGTAGAGGATGAAGTAGAGGCTGAAGACCACGCCGGGGTTCTTCCAGCGCCGCCAGAAGAGCAGGAGCGCCCCGAAGGTGAGCAGGTTCCACACCGACTCGTAAAGGAACGTGGGGTGCATCACGGTGCCGCCGATGGTCATGCCCTCGCGCAGCCACCCCGGCATCAGGCGGATGAGCCAGTCGGGTGCCGGATCGCCATAGGCCTCCTGGTTGAAGAAGTTGCCCCAGCGGCCGATGGCCTGGGCCAGCGGCAGGACCGCCCCGCCCACGTCGGCCCAGCGCCAGAACGACTGGCGCCGAATGCAGATGAAGATGGCGCCGGCGAGCAAGCCGCCCAGCACCGCACCGTGAATCGCCAGGCCGCCCTTCCAGATGGCCAGGATTTCCCCGGGGTGCTCCCGGTAGTAGGGCCACTGCAGGATGAAGACCTCGTACAGGCGCGCCCCGAGGATGCCTGCGGGGACCACCACCATCGCCAGGTCGGGCACGAAGTTGACGTCCAGCCCCCGCTGCTGGGCGAGGCGGGTGGCCAGCCAGATGGCGATCATGATCGCAGTGACGATGATGATGCCGTACCAGCGGATTGACAGCGGGCCGATCTGAACGGCCACGGGGTCGATGAATGTGAGCAAGTCCACGGCCTCCTCATGCGGCACGAGTCCTGACGCTCCCCATTATGACAGGGATTGGCGGCAGAGGGAAGACCGGATGCCCGCAGGCATCCGGTCTTCCGCGCTCACCGCCTCGTCACGCGCCACTAAGCGGAGCGGGCCCGTCCCGCTCCGCGCCTCCAGGGGGGCGCGCTACTTCACCTGCTCGAGGAGCTTCGACTGGCGCGCCAGCTGCTCCACGAGCACCTTCCGTACCGAAGCCAGCGTTTCCAGAATCTGGTCAGAGGCGACCCGGTAATACATGTTGAGCCCTTCCTTGCGGGACTCCACCAGGCCGTGTTGCTTCATCAGGGAAAGATGTTGCGACAGGTTGGGCATGGTAACATCGACCGCTTTGGCGAGTTCGCCGGCCGTCATCTCCCGGTCTTTGAGGGTGTAGAGGATCTCCAGCCGCTTCGGACTGGCCAGTACCTGGCACAGGCGTGCCTGCATTTCGTAAATGCGCCGGTCCTGTTCCATCACGTCACACCTCCCAGGCAACTAACCCCTTAAATAGAAATTTATCACCCGTTGCAATTATCATCGCGAAGATTGAACCATTTGTCAATAAGCCTCGAAGGATGACGAAGCACTTTTCGCCAGGGCCATATCCGATATGTAACATTCGAAGTCAAAAAGTATAGCTGGCGGAAGGTGCCCGCGTCAACCGAATTTCGGCGAACTGCACGAATCCGCCCGTATCGAGCACCAATTCAGCGGCAGGATATAGTGGGTCTGGCCCGGGAAGCGCGGCGACGCGCCCGCCCGGACCGGCCGGTGAAGCAACGAGGAGGGAACCACATGGAACTGCGCACTGCGGCGCTTGAGGTCGAGCAGCTGTTTCCCGTGCGCCGGATCCTGAACGCCGACGGGACGCTCCAGGAGCCTCTGCCCGCTTTCCTGACCCCGCAGCAGATCAAGGACGTTTACCGCAAGATGGTCTACCTGCGGGTTTTCGACCAGCGTTGCCTGAACCTGCAGCGCCAGGGCCGCATGGGAACCTTCGCCCCCTTCAGCGGGCAGGAGGCCTGCCAGGTCGGCTCGGCTTACCTACTCCGGCCCGACAAGGACTGGATTTTCCCCACCTACCGTGATCACGGCGCCATGCACGTGATGGGTGTGCCCTTCGTCAACATCCTGCGCTACTTCATGGGTGACGAGATGGGCAGCCGGGCGCCGGAGGGCGTCAACGCCTTCCCCATCTCCATCCCGATTGCGACCCAACTGCTGCACGCGGTGGGCGCGGCGTGGGCCGGCAAGCTGAAGGGGGAGGACACCGTGGCGGTGGGCTACGCCGGTGACGGCGGTACCTCGCCCGGCGACTTCCACGAGGCCCTGAACTTCGCCTCGGTCTTCAACGTGGGTGCGATTATCTTCATTCAGAACAACAAGTACGCGATTTCCACGCCCAACCGCCGGCAGTTCAAGGCCCCGACGATCGCCCAGCGTGCCCTGGCCTACGACATTCCGGGCGTGCGGGTAGACGGGCAGGACGTGCTGGCCGTGCTCGCGGTGATGCACGAGGCCATCGAGCGGGCCAGGAGCGGCGGCGGTCCCACCCTGGTGGAGGCGCTCACCTTCCGCTACGGCCCGCACACCACGTCGGATGATCCCAAGCGCTACCGCACGCAGGAAGAACTGGAGGAGTGGCAGGCCAAGGACCCCATCGAGCGGCTGCGCCGGTACCTGACCGCCCAGGGCGACTGGTCCGACAGCGACGACGAGGCGCTGTGGAACCAGGCCCGGGAGCAGGTGGCCGCGGCGGTCGCCGAGGCGGAGTCGCTGCCGCGTCCGTCGGTGGACGAGCTGTTCGACTATGTGTACGCCCAGCCCACCCCGAGCCTGGTGCGGCAGAAGGAGTACCTGAAGAGCTATCTGTCCAGGAAGGAAGGGATGGCGCGTGGCTAAGCTGACCTTGATTCAGGCGATCAACGACGGGCTCCGTGTCGCCATGCGGCAGGACCCGACGGTGGTCCTGTTGGGCGAGGACATTGGCGCCAACGGCGGCGTCTTCCGCGCCACCGATGGGCTTATCAAGGAGTTCGGTGAGGACCGGGTGATCGACTGCCCGCTCGCGGAGTCGGGCTTCCTGGGCGCGGCCGTGGGCATGGCCGTGAACGGCCTGAAGCCCGTGGTGGAGGTGCAGTTCGACGGCTTCCTGGCTCCTGCCCACGAGCAGCTGGTCAACCACGTGGCCCGGGTGCGCCACCGCAGCCGCGGGCGGTTCTCGTGCCCGCTGGTGCTGCGCGTTCCCTCGTGGGGCGGCATCAAGGCTCTGGAGCACCACTCCGAGTCCATTGAAGCCTGGTACGTCAACAACCCCGGGCTGAAGATCGTAGTTCCCTCCAACCCCTATGACGCGAAGGGCCTGCTGCTGGCGGCCATCGCCGATCCGGACCCGGTGCTCTTCATGGAGCCGAAGCGGCTCTACCGGGCCTTCCGGGCCGAGGTTCCCGAGGGGTACTACACGGTTCCTATCGGGAAGGCGACCGTTGTGCGCGAGGGCAAGGACGTGACCATCCTGAGCTACGGCGTGCACGTCCATACCGCCCTGGAGGCCGCCGAGAAGGCAGCGGCCGAGCACGGGTGGCAGGCCGAAGTGATCGACCTGCGCTCGCTCAACCCCATCGACCTCGACACCATCCTGGCCTCCGTGAAGAAGACCGGCCGCGTCGTGGTCGTGACCGAGGCGCCGCGTACGGGCGGCTTCCACAGCGAACTGATCGCCCTGATCAACGACCACGCCCTGGACTACCTGGAGGCGCCGGTGGCCCGCGTGACCGGCTTCGACGTGCCCATGCCCTACCTGATGTCTGAGGACCTGTACATCCCGGATGCCGGGCGCGTCCTGGAGGCTGTCAGCGCAGTTCAGACCTACTAGCACGAGAGGAGCGCGGAACCATGGCATTCGAATTCAGGCTGCCTGACGTAGGCGAGGGCCTGCACGAGGCAGAGCTCATCCGGTGGCTGGTGAAGGAGGGTGACACTGTCACCGAGGACCAGCCCATCATGGAGGTGCAAACCGACAAGGCTGCCGTGGAGATCACCTCGCCGGTGAGCGGCAAGGTGGTGAAGCTGCTGGGCCAGCCGGGAGACATCCTCAAGGTTCACAGCGTCGTGGTCATCTTTGATGATGGGAAGGGCGGCGCCCTGCCCACCGCAGACCAGGTGGCCGCCGGCGTGGCCGCGGCCGCACCCGGCGGGCAGCAGCCCCAGGCGCAGGCCGAGGCGGTGGCCCCGGCGGCCGCCGCTGTCGCTGCTCCGGCCGCAGCCACGGCCCCTGACGGTGCGGCCGAGCCGCGGCGCGCCCTGGCCACCCCGGCCACCCGGAAGCTGGCCCGGGAACTGGGGGTAGACATCAACCAGGTGCCCGGCACCGGCCCCGGCGGACGCGTGACCAGCGACGACGTGCGTGCCTTCGCCGCGCGCGGGGCCGCCCCGGCCGAAGCCCAGGCCGCCATCCCTGCCCGGCCGGCCGAGGCGCCGTCCGCCCAGCCCGCCGCTGCCGTCGCCGCAGGCCCGGCGGACGAGCGGATTCCGCTCCGGGGCATCCGGAAGGTGATCGCCGACCGGATGGTGAAGTCGAAATATACAGCTCCGCACGTTACTGTGGTTGACGAGGTGGACATGACCGACCTCCTGGCCTTCCGCGCCCAGGCGAAGGAACTGGCGGCCCAGAAGGGGATCAAGCTCTCCTTCATGCCCTTCATCATCAAGGCGGTCGTCGTGGCCCTGAAGGAGTTCCCCTACCTGAACGCGATGATCGACGACGAGGCCCAGGAGATCGTGCTGCGCAAGTCGTACCACATCGGCTTCGCCCTGGACACCGAGGCCGGCCTCCTGGTGCCGGTGATCAAGGACGCGGACCGGAAGTCGGTGTTCGCCATCGCCGCCGAGATGAACGACCTCATCGAGCGGGGGCGACAGGGCAAGCTCCAGCCGGACGAGATGCGCGGCTCCACGTTCACCATTTCCAACCAGGGCTCCATCGGCGGACTCTTCTTTACCCCGGTGATCAACCATCCTGAGGTCGCGATCCTGGGCGTCGGCAAGACCATGGACCGGCCCGTGGTGCGGGATGGCGAGATCGTTGTCCGCAAGATGGCCTATCTGGCGCTCTCCTTCGACCACCGGCTCATCGACGGCGGCATGGCCACCCGGTTCGTCAACCGGCTGGTGGAGCTGCTGAGCAATCCGACCCTGCTGATGATGGAGGCGATGTAGACGTGGTCATGGGTTCCATCAAGACCGGGACCGACGTGGTGGTCATCGGCGCGGGTCCCGGCGGATATGTGGCCGCCCAGCGTGCGGCCCAACTGGGCCTCGACGTCACCCTGATCGAGCAGGAGGAGTTGGGCGGCACGTGCCTCAACCACGGCTGCATCCCGTCCAAGGCGCTCATCTCCGTAGGCGACCTGGTGCACAAGGTGAACAACGCCGCGGAGCGGGGCGTGGTGGTCAAGGGCAGCGTGGAGGTGGACTTCGCCAAAACCCAGGAGTGGAAGCAGAACAAGGTGATCAAGCGGCTGACCACCGGCGTGGCCTCGCTGATGAAGGCGGCCCAAGTCGAGGTGGTGAAGGGCAAGGCCCGGTTCACCGATCCCCACTCCCTGGAGGTGGAGCTGAACGACGGCGGCACGGCCGCGTACAGCTTCAAGTACGCGATCATCGCCACCGGCTCCCAGGCGATCAACCCGCCGTTCTTCCCGCTGGACGGGGAGAACGTGGTGGACGCGCGCGGGGCGCTGGCGTTCCCGTCGGTGCCGGAGCGCTTCCTGGTGGTCGGCGGCGGCTACATCGGCGTGGAGCTGGGCATCGCCTACGCCAAGCTCGGCTCGCAGGTGACCATCGTCGAGGCGACCGGGCAACTGCTTCCCGGCACTGACCCGGAGTTGATCAACGTGCTGATGCGTCGCCTGCGCCGGCTGGGCGTCACCGTGATGCTGAACGCGAAGGCGTCGGGCGGCCTGCAGAACGGTAAGGTGAAGGTGGAGGACGGCGAGGGGAAGGTCCACGAGATCCCGGCGGACAAGGTGCTGGTCTCGGTGGGCCGGCGGCCGTACCACGAGGGGCTGCAGCTGGAGAAAGCCGGGGTGCAGGTGGACGAGAAGGGGTTCATCCCGGTGAACGACCAGATGCGCACCAACGTCCGCCACATCTACGCCATCGGCGACGTCTGCTCGCCGGTGATGCTCGCCCACAAGGCGAGCGCCCAGGGGCGGGTGGCCGCCGAGGCCATCGCCGGACGTCCCTCCGCGGCCGACTGGCTGACGGTGCCGGCGGTGATCTTCACCGACCCGGAGATTGCCTACGTGGGCCTCACCGAGGCGCAGGCCCGCGAGAAGGGCTACGACCCCGTGGTCACCCGCTACAACTTCGCCGCGGTCGGCCGGGCCCTCACCATGGGCGAGTCCGACGGCTTCGTGAAGCTGGTGGGCGACCGGAAGAGCGGTCTCCTGCTCGGGGCGCAGATGATCGGCCCTGAGGTCTCGGAACTGATCGGCGAGGTGGCCCTGGCCCTGGAGATGGGGGCCCTGGTGGAGGACGTGGCACTCACGCCGCACTACCACCCCACGCTTTCGGAGGGCATCCTCGAGGCCGCCCTTTCGTGGGTGCACGGCATCGAGAAGGCAGGGCAGAGGTAAGCGCACATCTTGGCGGCCGGAAGACCAAAGTCTTCCGGCCCTTTTGTTCGTCTTCTATACTAAGGGTGCAAGAATCCCGTTCCTGCACTTCAGGGAGGTGCCACCATGCCGCCCCGTGTTCTCGTCGTGGATGACGACCCCAAGATCACCGCATTTCTGCGCCGCAGCCTGACGCTGGAAGGGTACGATGTCGTGGTGGCCAACAGCGGGACGGAGGCGCTGCGCAGCATCGCCGCAGACCCGCCCGATCTGATGGTGCTGGACGTGATGATGCCCGACGTGGATGGCCTTGAGGTCTGCCGCCGCGTCCGGGCAGCGGGCGAGAAGTTTCCGATCCTGATGCTCACCGCGCGCGATGCGGTGACCGACCGGGTAAAAGGGCTGGATCAGGGGGCCGACGACTACCTGGTGAAGCCGTTCGCCCTGGAGGAGCTGCTGGCGCGGCTGCGCGCGCTCAGGCGCCGGGGCGCGGCCAGCCCCGGCGAAGGCGGCGAGAGCCTGCCGGTGCTGCAGTACGCCGACCTCAAGCTGGACACGGCCACCCGGGAAGCCTTCCGCGGCCAGCGGCGCATCACGCTCACCGCCAAGGAGTACGAGTTGCTGCACGTGTTCCTCAGCCACCCGCGACAGGTCCTCACCCGGGACACCCTGATGGAGAAGGTGTGGGGGTACGACTACTCCGGCGAGTCCAACGTGCTGGAGGTTTACGTGGGCTACCTGCGGTCGAAGCTGGAGGCTGGGGGCGAGCCGCGGCTCATCCAGACGGTGCGCGGCGTCGGGTATGTGTTGAAGGAGTGAGCCAACGATGTCGCTTCGGCTGCGGCTCGCCTTGCTGTACACGGCCCAGCTGACGGCCGCCCTCGTGATATTCAGCTTCCTGCTCTACTGGGTGTTCCGCTGGAGCTACGTGAACCAGGTGGACGCGAACCTGAGGTCGGTCGCCTGGGACGTGGCCAAGGGCGCACCGCTGACCTGGAATCTGCCCACGCTGCGGAGCCTGGCGGGCCGGTCGACCTTCATCCTGGTGCGCAGCACACAAGGCGTCGTCACGCAGTCCAGTGACTTCGGCACCTTCCCGCTTCCGGCGGAGGCGCGGGCGGGCAAGGCGACCCTCACCTTCGAGCGCGACGCCTACGGGGAGCCGTACCGGCTCTACAGCCTGCCGGTCTACGTGGGCGATACGCCGACGTACTGGATACAGGTGGCGCAGCCCCTGCAGCTCTTAGAGCAGGTGCTCCGGCGTCTCCGGCCGCTGCTCACCGCGGCCGCAGTGGCGTTTGCACTGATCACGGGTGCTGTCTCCTGGCTCCTGGCCGGCCGGGCCATGCGACCGATCCAGCGGGTGGCGGAGGCTGCCGAGGCGATCGGGGAGTCAGCTGACCTGGGGCTGCGGGTACCCTACAAAGGGCCGCAGGACGAGGTGGGCAGGCTGGTCCACACCTTCAATGGCATGCTGGACCAGCTGCAGGACCTTTACGGCCGCCTGGGAGCGGCGGTGGATGCCCAGAAGCGGTTCGTGGCCGACGCCTCCCACGAGCTCCGCACGCCGCTCACGATCATCCGCGGCAACATCGACTACCTGGAGCGCGCCGGGACCCTGGACCCCGAGGCGCTGGCCGACATGAAGTCCGAGGCGGCCCGGATGTCGCAGCTCCTGGAGGAGCTGCTGGCCATGGCTCGGGCAGACGCCGGACAGAAGCCGGAGCTGGAGCCGCTGGCGCTGGGGCCGCTGGTGCGGGACGTCTGCAACAAGGCGCAGGCCCTGCCGCACCAGGTGGAGTTCCGTCTCGAACTGCCCGAGGCCCTCGACCGGGTGATGGTGCTGGGCCATGCGGAGTGGCTCCGCCGGGCGCTCCTGATCCTGCTGGACAACGCCTTCAAGTACACGTCCAGCGGATCTGTCACTGTGCGGGCGGGGCGCCAGGGTGACGGAGTCGTCCTGCAGGTCATCGACACCGGCCAGGGCATCGCCCCCGAGGACCTGCCCCGCATTTTCGACCGGTTCTACCGCGCCGACCGGGCGCGGTCGCGCGGGGGCACCGGCCTCGGCCTGGCCATCGCCTCCTGGGTGGCCGGGATGCACGGTGGGCGGCTGACGGCAGAGAGCAAGCTGGGCGAGGGCTCCACCTTCAGCCTCTGGCTGCCCGTGTACCGGCCGGGCGAGCAGCGCCCCAATTCTTAGCTTCCTCTTAGAGAGGCTTAAGATCTCTTTCAGTCGCGGGTTCTATGATGAAGACGCTCCAAGGAGAACGCCGTTGCAATAAGGGGGACTTAGTCCATGTATGACGATAACTTCGCGAACAGGCCGAGTCCGGAAGAAGGACCGGTGAACGAAGAGACCGAGCGCCGAGCCAGCGAGCCGGCCGCAACGGACGAGCCCCAGGTGTTGAACGCGGCGCAGTCGTCGGAGGAGCGTCCGGAGATGGAGCTGCCCGAGATTCCGGCGGCGCCGCCCGCGCTGCCTGCCCTGCCGCCGCAGGAGCCGCCTGCGGCGAAGCGGGACGAGCGGCGGCGCGGCTCGAGCTGGCGGCTCGTCGCCGCCGCGGTCGCCCTGGTGGTGCTCTCGGCGGCCGTGGGCAGCGGCTCCACCTACTTCCTGATGCGGAACCAGGCGGCGGCGAGTCCGTCGGGCTACATCCCGAGCGTGCAGTCCAGTGGCAGCACCCTGCAGCCCGTGGCCCAGACGGTGGCCGAGGCGGGAGCCAGCGTGATCCCGAGCATCTACGAGCGGGTATCGCCTTCGGTGGTCTCGGTCGAGGTCACCGTCCAGCAGGGCTGGTACCGCACGAAGGGTACCGGCTCGGGGTTCGTGGTTGACCCGGCGGGCTATATCCTCACCAACTACCACGTCGTCGAGGGTGCTGAGGCAATCAGGGTGAAGTTCATCGACGACACCGTCCTCGACGCCCAGGTGGTGGGCACCGACCGCACCAGCGACCTGGCCGTGCTGAAGGTGGATCCCGGCGACAAGCAGCTGATCGCCGCACCGCTGGGCGACTCGGATGAAGTGCGGGTGGGCGAACTGGCCATCGCCATCGGCAATCCGTACGGCCACGAGTTCACCGTGACGGCGGGCATCGTGTCGGCCCTGAACCGCGAGATCACCGAGGAGACGACGACGATTCCCGGCGCCATCCAGACCGACGCCGCGATCAACCCCGGCAACTCCGGCGGCCCGCTGCTGAACGGCCGCGGCGAGGTCATCGGCGTGAACACCGCCATCGAGGCGCCGTCCTACCTCTCCGGCAACGTCGGCCTCGGGTTTGCGGTGCCCATCAACACCGCCAAGGAGATTCTGCCCACCCTGATGTCGGGGCAGAACGTGCAGCGCCCCTACCTGGGCGTCTACCTGACCGATGTTACCGAGGCGTACCGCAAGGCTCTCGGGTTGCAGAGTACCGAGGGGGCCCTGGTCACCGACGTGGAGCCCGGATCGGCGGCCGAGAAGGCCGGCCTGCGGGAGCCGGTGGTGGAGACCTACGGCCGGTTCGCCGTGCTGGTGAGCGCTGACGTGATCGTGGCGGTGGACGGCAAGAAGGTGGCCAACAGCAACGAACTGGTCAGCCGGATCGGTGGGTACAAGGTCGGCGACACGATCGAGCTCACGATTATCCGCGACGGCCAGGAGGTGACTGTGCAGGCCACCCTGGGCGCCCGGCCGGACAACCGCTAGCGCAGGCGGAGATTTCTCCTGAGAGCGGGCAGACTAGGGCTGTGGGAGCCGAGCCCGCGAAAGGAGGAATCGCAGGATGAGCGAGAAGAGGCGCCCGGCCGAGGAGCAGCCTCCGGGCCTCGAGCACGGCGCAGCATCGCTGGTGGCCCAGGACAGCCCCGACGACCCGCAGATCGGGGCGCCCCAGGAGCAGCGGAGCCGCAACCAGGCGCGTGAATCGAAAGCGCGTCCCCGCGCAGACTAAGCTTGGTCCCCGTCCCGTTCGACAAGCCCTGTGCGGAGGTGGTGTCGATGCGGATCGCGGTGGAAGACGGGCTTAGCCACATCCGGGAGGCCCTGCAGGCCGAGGTGTACGTGGTGACCAAGCTCTCGCCCGGGCGGATGGAGGGCGTGAGTGCGGCCGTGGTCACCGGTCTGTCCAACAACTTCATGGGTATCCACGACACCAACGGCAACCGGTTCCCGGTGATCGACGCGACGGGCATGACCGTCGACGAGGTCATCCGGCAGGTCAAGGAGCGGGCCCTGCACTGAGCGGTGGCGGGGCAAGGCGTCAGGGGGGGCGGAAGCCCCCCCTGACTCTGGCTACTGGCGTTGCTGCGACTGTCCGGCCAGGGCCTGCTCTGCGATCTGGATCGCGTACTTCACCATGTTGCCGGCCTCCCGGGAGGTCAGCTGGCCGTAATCGCCTGGCTGAACCCGGTCGCCGGCTCCCTGCATGCGCGCCAGATGCAGCTTCGTTTCCTCTGAGAGCAGCGATCGTCTGCGGGCCATGGCAATCCTCCTCCCGCGCCGGATGAGGTCAGTCCTTGATGCGGTTGATCCCCGGCTTCGGTCCCTTCTCCTGGGGGATGAACGTCTCGCAAAGCGTCTGGTTCGACTGCCGTGCCTGGCCGCCCATTTCACCGGTCTCGAAGTCGGTGTGGCCCATCGTGGCGGGGTTGGCCCGCACCATGATCGTCTCGGCGGCACAGTTGTTGCCAGGGGCATAGTAGTAGCAGCTGCTGACGGTGCAGCGAACCTGCTGGCTGGCCATCGCATTCACCTCCCCGTTTAGTCTCGGCCCGAATGGGCCCGCGCATACATGCACGCGCAGGGGGGCCGAAGACCATCACTGCCAATTTGTCAACAAGGCACTTGCAGCGGAGGGCAGAACGCGATATATTGTGGTAGGTTGCCACCCCTTGCTACAGGGGTGACAATCCACACCAAGCAACGGGCTGCACGTGCAATCACGGATATTGACTTTCAACGGGGTCTCCGGTACAATCCGTGTTATTGTACGGCATGAGTGCTCCATCCGGAGCAAGCCGCGTTGATCTGGGGGTTGGGATTGTCTCAACACACGGTTTCGGATCCGAATAGGAACCTAGCACGCCTTAAAGGGTTGGGGCTGTGCCCGACTTTATCCCCCGTGGGCGTGACGATGGTCCCGTCTAGCTTGAGAGGGCTAGAAATGATCTGCCAAAGGGGGAGTTTCTACCATGGCCTACTCGACCTATGGCCGCCACATTACCATGGATCTGCGCGAGGTTGCGTTCGAGAAGTTGAACGACGTCGCTTTCCTGAGGAACGTGTTGTATGAGGCCGCAGCCCGTTGCGGAGCCACGGTAGTAGGTGAGAGCTTCATCCAGTTCAGCCCTCAGGGCGTGACCGGCGTGCTAGTGCTCTCTGAGTCGCACCTCTCGATCCACACGTATCCCGAAGAGGGCTTTGCTGCGATCGACTGCTACACCTGCGGCTATACCGTCGATCCGGAGGTCGCCTGCGATTACATCAAGGCGACGCTGGGAGGTCGGGTAGTGGGGTATCGAGCCCTCCGCCGTGGTAGCGGAGCCATCGAGGACCTCAAGCAGCTCCAGCTCGCAGCCGCCAACTAGCGTAGCGGTTCCTAAGCAGCTTTATCACGAGGCTTTCCGGAAGGAGGCCTCGTTTTTGTTATGCCGCCGCCCGGCATGAAGCCGTGGGCCCGTCCATAGACTCCGGTGGGAGGGGTGGCCGTGGCCCTGCGGCTGGGTCGCATCGCCGGCGTGCGGGTGGAGGTGCACTGGCTCTTCCTGCTGGCCCTCCTGGCGGCTGCAGCCAGCGGCTACTACCTGGAGGCGTTGATCCTGGTCGGCTCCCTGGCCGCGCATGAACTGGCCCACCTGATCGTGGCGTGGCTGCTGGGCGTCGACGTGGACTCGCTGCTGCTCACGCCCTTCGGCGGGGTGGCGCGGCTGGAGGCGGCATTGGAGCTGGACCCCCAGTCGGAGGTGTCCGTGGCCCTGGCGGGTCCGGTACAGTCTTTCCTGTTGGCGGGGCTGGCCAGTTTCCTGATGGGCGACGCGCTCTTCGACCCGTCGCTGGTGCGCTTCTTTTTTCACGTGAACGCCAACCTGGCCTTCTTCAACCTGATTCCCGCCCTGCCCCTGGACGGCGGGCGCGCCCTCCGGGGTCTGCTGGCGCAGCGCTGGGGTTATCGCCTCACCACGGTGTGGAGCGCCCGGATCGGCGTGCTCTCCGGGGTCGCCATGTTCACGGCCGCGCTGGCCATTCTGGCCCGCACCGGGCAGCTGTTCCTCACCCCTCTGGTCGGCGGGCTCTTCCTGGCGCTGGGTGCGGTGGCGGAGGGGGAGGAGGCGGTGTTCCGCTCGTACCGGCATTTCCTGCACAAGCGGCAGCGGATGGCCCGGCAGCGGCTCATCCCCGGGGGAACCCTGGTCGTCGTGGAGGGCACCCGCATCGGCGAGGTGCTGGAACACCTCTCGGCCCGGCGGTACCACCTGGTGCTGGTGGTGGATCGGGCGCTGTTGCCGGTGGGCACGCTGCACGAAGCGGAGATTCTGGACGCGTTCCAGGAACTGGGCCCCCGGGCGACAGTGGAGGAGGTCCTGGATCGGTAGCGCCGGATGGCGCATACGGCCCCGCCCGCAGCGGCGGGGCCCGATTATGTTAAATCTCCGTTTACTTAGTCGTCGGTTTGGCGTAACATCGTAGGTGATCGCAATCACCGACCGAGCAAAGGAGTGACGGCATGGCCGAGACCCTGCGCGAGCGCATCGAGCGGCTCTTGCCCCGGGTCTCCAAGCCCGCCCGCTACACCGGCGGCGAGTGGAACGCCGTGGTGAAGGACCACAGCAAGGTGGAGCTGAAGGTCGCCTGGACCTTCCCCGACGCGTACGAGGTGGGCATGTCCCACCTGGGGTCGCTCATCATGTACCACCAGATCAACCGGCGGGACGATGCCTGCTGCGAGCGGGCGTACGCGCCGTGGACAGATATGGAGGCGGCCATGCGGGCGGAGGGGATCCCGCTCTTCACCCTGGAGAGCTGGACGCCCGTGGGCGAGTTTGACATCATCGCCTTCCCGCTGCTTTACGAACTGACCTACACCAACCTCCTCACCTGCCTCGACCTGGCCGGGGTGCCCCTGCTCGCGGCCGACCGCACCGCCGATCATCCGCTGGTGATCGCCGGTGGGCCCTGCGCCTTCAACTGCGAGCCCCTGGCTCCGTTCCTGGACGTGGCGGTGCTGGGCGACGGCGAGGAGGTCATCCACGAGATCCTCGACACCTACAAGGCCTGGAAGAACGAGGGCCGGAAGGACCGCAAGGACCTGCTCCTCAGGATGGCCCGGATCACCGGCTGCTACGTGCCGGCCTTCTACGAGGTGTCGTACAACCCCGACGGCACGATTCGGGAGTACCGCCCCACCGAGCCCGGGGTGCCCGCGGTGGTCGATCGGGCGACGGTGAAGGACCTGGACGCCGTCGACTTCCCCACCCGGCCCGTGGTGCCCAACACGCAGATCGTCTTCGACCGGGCGCAGGTGGAGGTCTTCCGGGGCTGCACCCGCGGCTGCCGCTTCTGCCACGCCGGCTACATCACCCGGCCGGTGCGGGAGCGCTCCCCGGAGATCGTGCAGCGGCTGGCGCGGGAGATCGTGCAGAACACCGGCTACAGCGAGCTGTCCCTGGTTTCGCTCTCCACGGCAGACTACACCGACGTGCGGCAGACGGTGAGCCGGCTGTCCGACGAGCTGCAGTGCCAGGGCGTGAACGTCACCCTGCCCTCCACCCGCGTGGACGCCTTCTCGGTGGCCCTGGCCGACGCGGTGAGCAAGGTGCGGAAGGGCTCCATCACGCTGGCGCCGGAGGGCGGCTCCGCCCGCATCCGCCGGGTGATCAACAAGACCGTCTCCGACCGGGACATCCGCGAGGCCATGCGCGCCGCCTTCCGGAGCGGCTACCGGGCGGTGAAGCTCTACTTCATCCTCGGCCTGCCCACCGAGACCGACGCGGACCTGGAGGCCATCGCCGAGAAGGGCCACTGGGCCCTGGAGATCGCCGAGGAGGAGCTGGGCCGTCAGGAGGCCCGGAAGGTGCGGGTGACCATCTCGGTCTCCGTCTTCGTGCCGAAGCCCCACACCCCGTTCCAGTTCGAGCCGCAGGTGACGCTGGCGGAGGCGCGGCGGCGGCAGCAGTACATCAAGCGCTTCCTGAAAGACCGGCGCATCGAGTACAAGTACCACGAGGCCGACGTGAGCCACATCGAGGCGCTGCTCTCGCTGGGCGACCGGCGCGTGGCTCCGGCGATCCTGCGGGCCTGGCAGATGGGCGCCCGGTTCGACGGCTGGAACGAGCACTTCGATTACAAGCTGTGGCTCAGGGCGTGCGAGGAGGCCGGGGTCGACATCGCGTTCTACACCTACCGCAAGAAGGGCTACGGCGAGCGGTTCGCCTGGGACCACCTCTCCCCGGGCATCGACCGGGACTGGCTCATCGACGACCACCGCCGGGCGATGGCCGAGCAGGAGGTGGAGGACTGCCGGTGGGAGAACTGCGAGACTTGCGGCGTGTGCATGAAGTACAACGTGCTGCCGACACTGAAGCCCGCGGGCTTTGTGGGAGAGAATGACATTGCGGTTGCGGATTCGCCTGGCTAAGGTGGGCCTGGCCCGTTTCCTGTCGCATTTGGATCTGCAGCGCACCGTGGAGCGGGGCCTGCGGCGCGCCGGTCTTCCCCTGGCCTTCACCCAGGGGTTCAACCCCCACCCCCGCATCAGCTACGCCTCCGCACTGGCCACGGGGACGAGCAGCGAGGGCGAGTTCCTGGACGTGGACCTGACGGAGCCGGTGGACCCGGGCGACTTCGTCTCCCGGGCCAACGCGCACCTGCCGGAGGGCGTGCGGGTCCTGGAGGCCCGCCCGGCCCCCGAGGCGGGCGACTCGCTCATGGCGAGCATCAACGCCGCCGCGTACCGCCTCACGGTGACGGGGGCCGAAGAGGCCGCTCTGCGGTCGGCCGCGGCCGCCTTCCTGGCGGCCGGCGAGGTGGTGGTCACCCGGGAGGGGCGCAGCGGCCCCAAGGCGGTGAACATCCGGCCGCAGGTCTACGAGCTGACGGTCACCGGCCCCGGCGAGCTGCGGGCGCTGGTGCAGACCGGCTCCGAGGGCAACCTGAAGCCCGAGGAGGTGTGGGCCGGCCTGGTCGCCCTGTCGCCGGACCTTTCCGGGGCGGAGCTGACCCAGGTTCACCGGCTGATGCTCTACCGGCGCGACCCCGGGACCGGGGCCTGCGCGGAACCGTGGCGGCTCTGATGAAACAGACGCCCGTCTCCCCCGGGGAGGCGGGCGTTTTCACCAGGGTTCTGTGGGCCGTGGGTGGCGAACCTCCGGGCATCCGGCGGGGCTCCCGTACGGTAGAGGGAGCGCCCGATCCGGCGCCCTCGGGGAGGCCCTCCGTCTGCCGCTCACATTCGATGGCCATGCTGAAGGGGTGAGCGGGCGGCGGGCGTCTTTCCCAATAGGATCGGCCGCATGAACTTGCGGGGTAAAGGGGGATCGTGCAATGGAGGATCGGGAGAAACTGGTGAAGATGGACCTCCTGCGCAGCCGGTTCAACATCTCGTACGCCCGGGCCCGGGAGGTGCTCGAGGCCAACGACTGGGACACCGTGCTGGCGGCGATTCAGCTGGAGCGGGAGCAGGAGGAGGTGCAGGCGGAGCCGGGCGGCTTCACCGAGGAGCTGAAGGTCAGCGGCAAGGATCTGGTGGAGACCCTGAAGCGCATCCTGCACGAGGGCAACGTCAACCGCATCATCGTGCGGGATCCGAAGGGCGTCGAGATCCTCAACCTGCCCCTCACGGGCGCGGTGGTCTTCACCCTGATCCTGCCGGTGCTGACGGCGCTGGGCACGGTGGTGGCGCTGGCGATGGACTACACCGTCGTGGTGGAGCGGCGGTACTGAGTGGCTGCGGTGTGCACGGCTCTCCGGAGGTCCGGGGGGCCGTGCGCCGCGCCGGGGCCCGTGGGCCCGCCGGTCCTTCCGGGGTTGGCGGCGCCCCTCAGGGGACCGGGGCGTGCAGGAGTCTGCCTGCTGGGAGAAGAAGTCCAACATACTTGGGATACTATTCCCGGGTACGACCAACCCCAATAGAGATGGGGGCTTTTTTTGATGCGCAAGGAGATTCTCGTCACCGTCGACATCGACGAGACCCGCGCCGCCGTGCTCGAAGACGGCGAGGTGGTTGAAATCTACATCGAGCGCCCGGTTCACCAGCGCATCGTGGGCAACATCTACAAGGGCCGGGTCGAAAACGTGCTGCCGGGCATGCAGGCGGCCTTCGTCGACATCGGCCTGGAACGCAACTCTTTCCTCTATGTGGACGATGCTCAGCTGGGCCGGGCCCAGGTGGACGGCGAGGCGGTTTCCGCCCCGAGCGGTCAGCGCCAGACCATCAAGGACCTCTTGCGCAGCGGCCAGGAGGTCCTCGTGCAGGTGGTCAAGGAGCCCATCGGCACCAAGGGGGCCCGGGTGACGCGCAACCTTACCCTGCCCGGCCGCTTCCTGGTGCTGATGCCGCAGTCGGATTACATCGGCGTCAGCCGGCGCATCACCGACGAACGCGAGCGGGAGCGGCTCCGGCAGATCGCCCAGGCCGTGAAACCGGAAGGCATGGGGCTGATCGTGCGCACCGTGGCCGAGGGGGCGGGAGAGGAGGAACTCGCTCACGACGCCGCCTTCTTGGAACGGCAGTGGCGGCAGATCGCCGCGGAAGCCGCCGGGGCCAGGGCTCCGGCGCTGATCTACCACGATCTCGGCCTGATCCACCGGCTGGTCCGCGACGGGCTGGACGACTCGGTCGCGCTCTTCCTGGTGGACCGGCAGGACGCCTACGAAACGGCGTTGGCGATGGTGGAACTGCACGCCCCGCACCTCAGGGACCGCGTGAAGCTGTACACCCGCACCGACCAGACGCTGTTCGACTACTACGGCGTCGAGGCGGAAATTGAGAAGGCCATGCGCAAGCGCGTCTGGCTGAAGAGCGGCGGCTACATCGTCATCGACCAGACCGAGGCGCTCACCGCCATCGACGTGAACACCGGCAAGTTCGTCGGCTCCACCAACCTGGCCGACACCGTGTTCAAGACCAACCTGGAGGCCGCCAGAGAGATCGCCCGGCAGCTGCGCCTGCGGGACATCGGCGGGATCATCATCATCGACTTCATCGACATGGATCGGCAGGACCACCGGCAGCAGGTGATTCAGACGCTGGAAGAGGCCCTGAAGCGGGACCGCACGCGGGCCAACATCCTGGGCCTTACCCAGCTCGGGCTGCTGGAGATGACCCGCAAGAAGTCGCGCCAGAACCTGAGCGAGGCTCTGACCAGGCCCTGCCAGTACTGCGACGGCCGGGGGCGCATCTTCAACGAGGAGACCACCGCACACCGGGTGCGGGCCGAGATCCGGCGCATCATGAAGCAGTCGTCCAGCGAGGCGCTGCTGATCGAGGTCCACCCCTCCGTGGCCGCCCTTCTCATCGGCCCCGGCGGTGCCAACCTGCGGGCGCTGGAGGAGGAGCTCGCCCGGACGATCTACATCCGCGGCAACAGCGAGATCCACCCGGAGTCCTGGAGCCTGAAGGCCATGGGCACCCGGGAGGAGGTGGAGGCGCGGGCGCTGCCGGTGACGGCGGGCCAGGTGCTCGACCTGCGCATCGACGAGACCCACGCCGCCAATCCGGCCGACGGCATCGCCCGGGTGGACGGCTACGTGATCGACGTGGCCGACGCTGGCCGGCTGGTGGGCAAGGTCGTGCGGGCGGAGATCGTGAAGGCCTTCCGCACGTATGCCAGGGCGCGGCTGATCGAGGGCTGAGCCGCTGTTCCGGATGGCAGTGCGCGCCGGGCGACGACAAGCGCCGGGCGAAACGCCCAGCAGCGGTGCATCCTGTACGGCGACAAGCGTCGAGGGGTACGTGCGCAAGACCCGGACCTGGCCACGCCAGATCCGGGTCCCTTCGCGCTGCAGACGAGCGCCCGCCCTGGCCGCCTGCGGTGCCCTTCCCGGTTGCGCGGGGCGTCCCCGGTCGCGCTCACGAGCCGATGCGAAGCAGGAACCGGCGCCCGCTAGGCGCCGCCCTCCCGCTTCCAGGCGAACATGGCGTCGATCTCTCGCAGGGTGGCCGCGATCTCCGCCTGCTTCTGCGCCTCGCTCCAACCCAGCAGGGCGCCCATCTCGTCGGCCAAAGCGTTCAGGTAGGGGCGCCCGTTGTGGGGCGTGAAGAGCAGCAGGTCGGTGCGGCGGCGCACGACGTCCACCAGGTGCACGGCCATCTCGGCCTTCACTGCGTGGCGGGCCTGGGCGAGCCGCCAGCGCAGCTCCGGGTCTTCCGCCGCGACGGCCCGGGCCTCGGCGGCTACCTGCGTCAGCGCAGCACCGTACCGGTCGGCCAGCCGGTCCACCAGATCCTGGGGGGCGCCGGTCTCTGCAGCCAGGCGGCGCCGCAGCGCCTCGTCGGGGAGCCTGCTTGCGGCACCGGGCAGGGGGGCCGTGCTGGCCGCGAGGTGGGCGGGATTCCGGGTGGCGGGAAAGACGTCGTCGACGATTCGGCTGGCCATGGCCCGGAAGGCGGTGAGCTTCCCGCCGCCCACCGTCACCAGCCCCGACGGGCTGTGGAAGAGCTTGTAGTCGCGGGAGGTGGCCGACGGGTTCACCTCGTTCTGCGGCTTCAGGAGCGGCCGGAAACCCGCCCAGCCGGCGATGATGTCTGCCTCGCTCAGCCCCGCCTCGGGGAAGAGGCGGCGGGCGGCATCCACCACGTAGTCGACGTCGGCCCGGGTGATCGAGTAGGCTGCCGGGTCGCCGCGGTGGTCGGTGTCGGTGGTGCCGATGTAGGTGCACGGGCCCGACGGGACGGCGAACATCATGCGGCCGTCGCGGCCCCGCATCACCACCGCGTGCTGGATGGGCAGCCGGCTGTGCGGCACCACCAGGTGGACGCCCTTGGTGAGGCGGAGGATTGGCTGGGCGCCGGGATCGTCCAGGCGGCGCACGGCATCGGCCCAGGGGCCCGCCGCGGCCACCACACGGGCCGCCCGCACGGTGAAAGTGTCGCCGGTGAGCTGGTCCGCGACGGTAGCCCCGACGATCTGGCCGCGGCCGTCCTTCAGGAAGGCGGTCAGGCGGGCGTAGTTGGCCACCGCGGCACCGTGGGTGGCGGCCGACTGGATGACCTCCAGCGTGAGGCGGCCGTCGTCGGTGCGGCAGTCGGCGTACAAGGCGCCGCCTTTCAGCCCGTCGGGCCGGAGCAGGGGCTCCCGCTCCCGCAGCGTGGCCGGCCCCAGCATCCGGTGCGGGATCGGGTTGGTCCTGCCGGCGAACCAGTCGTAGAACGTGAGGCCGATGCGCAGCATCCAGAGCGGGTCGGGGTCGCCCGCGTAGACGGGGAACAGGAAGGACGTGGCCTTGACCAGGTGGGGCGCCATGAAGAGCAGGTGCTGTCGCTCCACCACCGACTCGCGCACGAGGCGGAACTCGAAGTTCTTCAGGTACCGGAGGCCACCGTGGATCAGCTTGGTCGACCGGCTGCTGGTGGCGCTGGCGAAGTCGCCTGCGTCGACGAGGGCCACCTTCAGCCCCCGCAGGGCGGCCTCCCGGGCGACGCCGGCACCGGTGATGCCGCCGCCTACCACGAGGAGATCGAAGGGTTCTGAAGCCAGGCTCCGGATCATGTCCGTTCGGTTCACGACCAGACCTCCTCTCGCTGACGGAAAAAGGAGAGCCAGAGGCAGACCGGAGGTTCCGCGCGGGCGGTTCCTCCGAAACTGCCGATGGCTCTCCTTCAACTCCACCATCGGACTATGCAACTTACGTAACTTAATTGTACCCTTTGCCTGCTTGATGGTCAATAGTTAGCTGACTCGCCTGGAAACCTGCCGCAACTTGCCCTCCACCAGCTCCATCGTGCGGTCGAACTGGTCCAGGAGACGGGTGTCGTGGGTGACCATGATCAGAGCGGTCTCTCCCCGCAGTTCCGCCAGCAATTGCATCAGACTGGCACTGGAATCTGAGTCCAGGGAGGCCGTGGGTTCATCAGCAAAGAGGATGGCCGGGCGGTTGATCAGCGCCCTGGCCAGGGCCACCCGCTGGCGCTGCCCACCCGAGAGGCTGGCGGGGAAGCGATGTTCCAGCCCCTTCAGTCCCAGCCGCTCCACCAAGTATCGGGCGTATGCCAGCGTCTCGCGGCTCCGGCTGCGGGCGGAGACGAAGATGTTCTCCATGACGGTCAGGTGCTTCACCAGAAAATGCTGCTGGAAGACAAAGCCGAAGTCCCGGGCGCGCAGGCGCACCCGTTCCGCGTTGCTCATCGTCTCCAGGGGGCGGCCGCGATAGCTGACACTCCCGCTGGTCGGCACCCGCAGCCCGGCGAGCACATACAGGAGGGTTGACTTGCCCGACCCTGACGGACCGACAATGCACAAGCTTTTCCCGGGCTGCAGGCTGAGCGAAACCCCGTCAAGTACCCGCAGCCGGCGCGAGCCGTCCTTGTACTCGCAAACCAGGTTCCTCGCTTCGAGCACGTTAGTTTCGCCCCTCAATCACAGAGATGTAGTCCAGGCGCGACAGCATGAGCGTCAGCACCACCGCCAGCACGACGGTGATCAGGACGGGGCTGGGGAGGGTGTGGAGGAGGATCGTTGGGTTCCACACGGTGAACGCCAGCCCCCGAGGCGCGAAGAACGATGCCTTTACCCACCAGAAGAGACCGGTGGTGACGGCCATGCCGAGGGCCCAGCCCACGAAGAGCACGGCGGACATCTCCGTCAGGGCTCGCAGGATCACCCGGCCTGGCGGCTGCCCCAGCGCCAGGTAGAGGGCGAACTCCGGCCTGCGTTCGGCAACGAAGATGTAGGCCAGCAGCGTGGTCACTACCGTATTGGTAACCGTCACGATGGCGGTCAACAGCGCAAGGATGAGGCTGAACGTGCCGATCTCGCCCTCCAGCGACTCTTCCACCGACTGCTTCGTGATCACGCGAATCTCGTTTTCCACCGCGACCTCGGTCGCGAGCCAGGTATCGGTCTCTGCTCGCTGGTCCGGCCTGGCGAGCACAACATAACCAGGGACGCCGGCGGCGGTTCGGTCGGTCGCCGCCAGAGCCGTGTACGGCTGGTCCCCCAGCAGTCCCACGACCGTGAAGCGTCCCCGGAGGGCCTCGCCCTCCCTTACCTCACTGCCCACTACGTCGCCGACGCGCCACTCCTTGGCGGTGGCCATCTGGCTGGAGAGAGCGATCTCGCCCGGAGCGGCGGGCAACCGGCCCTCCAGCACGGTGATGTTCAAGTCCCGGGCGAACAGGGCCAGGTCGCCCGCGTCCATGGCAAAGATCGGAACGGTGGTGGTTCCGGCCAGGAGCGGTGCCTGGGTTTGCAGCTGGCTCACGGGGTAGACGGCGGCGACGCCAGGGTGGGATCGTATGGCGGCCAGCGTCTCTTCCGGGATCCCTTCCGGCGTGAGGGCCTGGACGACGGAGAAGTGAGCGCTGAAGGACTGGGCGAGCCGGATGTTGGTTTCGACGCTGCTGATCATGCCACCCACGAAAGCGATGACCAGCATGGAAAGCATCAACCCCGCAATCAGCGCGACACTCTTCCGCTTGTGGCGGAGAAAGTAGCGAAATGGGGAGAAAGGCCGCGGCACGGCTGTACTCCTCCTATTGCTTGGGCGTGCGCTTGCGGTGGAAGTAGAAGATCGCACCGCCGAGCGCGGCCAGGCCGGCCAGTTGGACGGCCAGTGCCCGTTCGTCGCACGGGATCGAAAGGTCGTTTTCGTTGATGCTACAGCAGAAGTTGACCGTACAGTCGTAAAAGACCTGGGTTTCGAGTTCCTCGGCCAGAAGGTCTGCGTTCCATTCTTCACTCACCGGCAAATGCTTTCGCGTAACAGGCCGGAGCCACAATCTGTTCTCCTCCTTCCCAAGGGGCCACTACGGTGCTTTCCGAGAATTAGATGCCTCCTCCGCGGGGTCGCTGCGACCATCCGGCCCGGGGTGGCTGCCGTGCGGCGACGGCTAGGTGGTCCGCCACCGCCCGCTCCGCCACGGCGTCGGGAGCGTCTGTGCCGAGCGCCATCAGGGCGGCGCCGGTACGCGACGGCTGCGAGATGAACCAGCCCCGCATGCGGAACTGCAGCTGGGCCGGGTGAGTGGAGCGTCGACCCGTGGGTCCAGAATCCGGGCAGCTTCCGGCGGTCAACCGGCCAGTCGACGGCGCACAACAGCCGTCTGGAGGTCGGAGGCGGTCCGGCGCCAGTGCGATGTGACCTTACCCACGGTGACGCACCTGCTCGACGCCGAGCTTCCGGAGGACCCGCCGCAGGCTGGCCAACTGCGACCGGGCCTGTTCCCGTACGGCCAGGAGGACCTCGCACCATGCCTTGCTGCGCAGGAGGATGGCGTCGTCCAGTGCGGACTCCGTCGCGGCCAGGGCCATCTGCAGATATCGCTCCACATGGCCGTCCAGATAGAGGGCCAGGCCAACCCTTTCCTCGTCCAGTTCCTCTGGGTCGGTTACCCCCAGGCCCAAGGCGGCGTCGGTTAGCAGGCTGGTGAAATTGCCGGCGCGGAGGTCTTCGCGCCAGTCGGCGATGTCATCGAGAATTCGGTCGGCCAGGGCGAACTGGTCCTGGCTGCGGAAAGCAGGCCCGAGGAGGTCGACCTGTCCTGAGAGGTAGGCCAGCGCTCCGGTGACCAGTTTGGCCTTTGCCATCACGCCTGTGGCGATGGCTTCGAACTCGTCCTGACTGTAGGGCACGAGCCGGCCGTGGTGTTGCTTCTCCAAGACGATGCAGCGGCGGTAGTTCCACTGCTGCTCGCTGAACAAGGTCCAGAAGGGAGAATCGGGCGGAAAGAGTTGTGCCAGTATGGTATGGGTGCACTCCTGGATGATGGAGGGAAACAGGCAATAGGCGGTGGGCCAGTGGCACTGCCCGTCGCAGAGGCGGTCCATCATGAGGGCCTCGGTAAGGTAGTAGCGTCCCACCAGGGCAATTCTCTGGAAGGTCTCCACGGGAACGTCCGCAAAGGTCGGGCGGAAAAGCCAGGCGAACGTGTGAAAGAGGTTGTTCAGGTCCGTCTCCTGGTGCGGGATATCGACCGGATCCACCTGCAGCCGTGTGCAGTGTGCGACGATCAGCCGCTGATACTCCTCCGCCACGGGCATGATCTCGCTCCGGTAACGTTCCATGTAGGGTCCAACCATCTTGATCCCCACCACGGCACCCGTCTCACGCGCCAGCCGGGACGAGCTCCAGTACGTAGTTCCCCTCGCCCACCACCTGGCCTCCGCGCATGATGACATAATCAGACGCCAGGTGGGACAGCGGGGGCGAATCCTGAACGTCGCGGGACTCCCAGGTGGCATGGAGCGCCCACCAGGCCGAGGGTGAGTCGGGCTGACGACCGACGGCCAGGAGGTGCAGGTGCTCACCGTGGTAGGTGCTCTGCCTCACGCGGATGAAGGTGGGAGCGATGGTGATGTCGACTTGCGACAGGAGCCGGCGGATGACAGGGTCCGTCGCGGGCCCGCAGCAGATCACAGGGCGGCCGGTGAACTCCGGTGGGCTGGTCACCTGCCCCGTGTCCACCGCACCCCAGGCCCTCTGCACCAGCGAGATCAGCCGCTCCCGTTCTGCGGCGTCGACACTGCCCACGTAAAGGCGTGCGGGGCCCCTGGCTGCCCAGTAGGGCGTGAGGCACTCCTTGAGCGAGCCCTGAAACTCCAGGCTGGCGGCCTTGGCCAGCAGTACCTTCTGCGCAGCGCAGACTCGCCGGGCCAACTCCCGGAGTGCCGTGGCCAGGGGTGTTCCCATCCCTATGAGCCGCTCGAACTCGTCCGCGAAGAACCCGGTGTACAGCATGCCTGATCCGGCGTGATAGCGTGCCAAATAGCGGTAGGCGTACTCTCCGATGTGGCGCCGCTCGAGGATCGAGCAGACCGCAGTCACCACGTGCTTGTAGAAAGTGGTCTGCCAATCCTTGTACTGAGCGAAGGAGGGAAGCCCTCGCAGCGGTTCGACAAGTGCTGCGCTTCTTTGGACCTCCTCGCGCAGAGCAGGGAAAAACGGCTGCAACAGCGCCTGGGCGACGTGGTAGTACGAGCCGAGGCGCAGCCACTGCCGGTTCAACCCGTCCACGGCGGCGTCGGGAAAGCCCTCGTAACCGAAACAGAGAACGATGGCCCTTCGCCCTGGCAGAGGGAGGTCGAATCCGCACCGCTCCATCTTCCGGGCGAAGAAGACCACGGGAATGAAATGCAGCTCGATGTCCTCAGCGAGTCCAAGCAACTCGGCGACCTGCCGGGCGTAGTCCGCCCCGTCAGTCAGAGCTTGCACTTCCTGAACCGCCTGTCGCACCACGCCCTGCAGCTCATGCAGGGCGTCCGCAAGCCTGGAGGCAGCCCAGAACGACCGAAGGGCGTCAGCGTACAGGTCGAGGACGGCCTCTGGCGTGTCCTCACAGCGGAAGATCTCCCTCAGGCGCCGAACCGGCACCCTCCGAAGCATGTCTGCCGGGTAATCCCCGAGCCGCTCCATCGCAGGCAGCGGGCCGTGGAGGCAGGCGAAACGGGCCAGTTCTTTCTCGGGGAAGCCCAGGGCCAGGAGTGCGAGAGAGAGCGTCATCGCCGGGTGGTCCTTGTGAGACAGGAGCCGCCCAAGCACTGGTCTGAGGTGCGGGCTGACCGGGGCATCCGGCACCCGCCTGACCTTGAGGGCTGTCGTAATCGCCGCAATGCACTCCAGGGTGTTGTGGGTGTACACCCGGTTCTGCCAGCGGACGGGCGCGTCGGCGATCTGCATGAGAAACCCTCCCCTACTGGTTAATCAGCGCCCCCCTGAGGGTACCCGGATCCCCCAGCCGCTGACGCACCCTGCGCATGGCCCGGAGGCGGCCGGTCAGTTTGTCACGCAGCGCTGAGACCGCCCAGACCCACCCCGATGAGTTCAGGCGAGCAGCGCGGTCGGCCAGCGCCTCGACCAGTTGTATGCCGTACTCTGCGAACTCTTCGTAATATCCCTGTAGATAGATCACCTCTGCCAGGTCCTCCTCCGTGACCTCCTCCGGGTTCGGCATGGCCAACCGCTCCAACGCTCCGGTCAGAAAGAAGCTGTAGCGCCGATTGCGCAGGTCGGCACGCCAGTCGTCGAGGTCATCGACAATCTGGTCGACTGCGGCGGCCAGGTCCTGCGCCTCATGGAGGACGGGCAGGAGTTCGCGCCGGTCAGCCAGGGTTGACAGCGCGGAGGTGATCAGTTTGGCCGGCGAGAAAATGCCGGCAGTGGTTTGGAGGAACTCCTCCCGCGGATAAGGGATCAGGCGGCCGGTATGTCGGTATTCCAGTGCCATCGCCGCGTGGTAGCTGCGCCAGATGGCCGCATGATCCGACCAGAACGGCGACTCGGGCGGGAGGAGGCGCTGGAACCGGCGGGTGGCCTCCTGCAGCAGCCACTGGGCGGCGAGCCAGGGTTGGCGGCGCGTCGCCAGGTCGCCATCGAACAGTTGATCCAGGAGAACGACTTGCGAAAGGTAGATTCGGGAGATTACGGCCAGTTCGCGGTAGATCGCCAGGGGGATCTCGGGAAAGCAACCGTGAAACAAATAGGGGTAGATCATGTACCCGTTGCTTGTGGCGCCGGCGTTAGGTATCACCTCGGGTTCCACGCCCAACGCCAGTAGCTCGCCGAGTACCTCTTCCCGGTACCGGCGTTCCACAATTTCGGGCTCGTGGGCGAGCCCCGCACGTCGCAACCATTCACGCCACATGGCGGGCCACCTGCCGTCGCAGAAGTGGCGCCAACCACCCGTAGAGCCGGCGCCCCACGTTCAGCACCAGAACGGACCAGATCACGCCCTGGGCCAGGATCCAGGCACGTTCAGCGGTAGGCCCTTCGGTCAGCGTGCGCAACAGCTCGCCGGGGAGCATGCGCAGGAGGAGGCCCGACCAGCGGATGAGGCCCCAGGAGAAGGCCGCCACAAACGCCGCGTTGGCCACCCCGTAAACAGCGACGACCAGGCGTTGCACGGGGCCGTATGTGCGCAGGAAGTCGTCGCGCACCCGTCCGAGCGTGATCCACTCGAGCACCTGTCCCCAGCCGCGCCGGGCCAGGTTTACGATGCCGAAAAGGTGGGAAAGCATCCAGTAACCGTCAAAGCGCAGAAAGGGCTGGAAGTTGGAGAGGATCGTGAGGTCGTTGACCAGCGCCAGCAAGGCCCACGGAATGTCGGGCCTGATCAGGTAGTAACTCCACATGAGGCTGCCGGCCAGGAACTGGAAGTAGATTCCGCCCGCAGAGACAGCGAAGCGCTGCTGCCTGGTGCCAGCCCAGATGTCATCGATCCGCGTGTAGCAGATGGGGTAGATCACGTTGAGGCCGATACCAATCTCGCGCACATTCATGCGCACCGCCCTTGCTGCTGCCGCGTGACCCAGTTCGTGCAGCAGTGCGACGGCGAGCATGATGGACCCCAGCACGGCCACGTGGGTGGGAGTGATCGCCGACCATGGGTTGGTGGTGATCAGTTGGAGGATCCCCAGGCCATGGATGGTGGCGTAGGGGGGCAGCCGCACTGCCAGCGAGAGAAGCAGAAGCAGGACCACCCATCGCGGCCGAAAAAGGAAAGCCATCCCCGTCGCGGCTGCCGTGAGCGCGGGGCCGCTGAACAACCGGCGGCGCACTTGACCGAATGGGTGGCCGGGCGCGGGTTCAGGCTTCCCGGCGGCCGCGATCCCTTCAATCAGCCCTCGGTCGGCCAGCCACCGGACGACCAACGCTGCGTCTTCCGTCCTGACCGGGGAGCCCATCGACTCGGTGGCGAGCCGTGCGAGGTCAGCCACGGTGCGGGTGCCGTCGGCATGGACGGCCACGTGGTACAGAAGAGGCCGCACCTGCCACTGCTGGCCGGCCGGACCGACCAGCCGAAAGGTGGGCGACCCATGGTGGTCGAGTTGGTGCAGGGTGACGCCCTTTGCCAGGGCCGGGCGTTCCATGAACCTCCCCCTCAGGTGGGTGCGACGGACCTGCACCGTATGCAGGACGCGCAGGTCCGTCGCAGGCCGGTGGGTCTGGAGTTGGTTAGCCGTTGTTGGTCTTGCAGGCGAAGTTCCAGAAGCAGCCGTAGAGCGACATCTCTTCCATGTCTTCGGCCAGCATGGCTTCCAGTTTCTCCAGGGTGATCCTATTCATGGGCTCCTTCTCCGGCTTGTTCATCTCACACCCTCCTCATGTGTTGATGTTGCAGTACCAGTTAATAGTGCAGTCGAAGAGTGTTTGTTGCTCCATTTCTTCCGCCAGCAAGGTCTCGAGCCTGTCCAGGGCGACGTGGTTCAGGGGCTGCGTTTTAGCCGGGGCTGTCCGCGTGGTTGCGGCATTCTTGTCGGTAACGCTCATGTGCTCATTCCTCACCTTTCCTGGCAACCTTGCCTCCAGCCAGTGCATTGCACCTGAACCTACTTGCTGTTGTTCTGATCGCAGAGCCAGTTGAACCCACAGTTGAAAAGGTCCTGGGCCTCCAGCTCCTCGGTCAGCAGGTGTTCCAGGGTCTCTGAGACTGAGGTCGTTCACCGGCTCCTTGCCGACCGTGCGAACCCACTCTTCCATGTTGTCACCTCCTTGCGGCGGCGCGTTGAGCGTAACTTGTGGCGGACCATTTGCATGGCCCGTCACAAGACTTGTCGCAAGAGGCAGACCGGCCGGGGTTCACTCGGTGACGTAGCCGAGTTCGTGGTGGATGGGTGTGTCGTCCAGGTCGGTCAGCTGAGCGATCGCCTGCTGTACATGGTGGCGAAAGAGTTCGGCGAAACCGTCGCAGTACGGGCTGTAGAAATCCTCGTTGTGCTCCAGGGCATGGATCCCGCAGCCCCCGCTGCAGAAGAACATGTAGCGGCACCTTTGGCAGGCGGGAATATTGAGGCTGTGGCGTTCGAACCAGCGGTTGAGGCTTTCCTCATCCAGTTCCAGGTCGGGCCAGAACCGTCCCACCCTGGCGGAAGGAATACCGACGCCTTCCCAGCAAGTGTATATGGCGCCGTCGGCGGCGAAGACGAACATGTTCAGGTGGGCGCCGCAATACGCGGGCGTCAGCGCCGAGAGGAGGTTTTCCCTGAGCAGGCTGGCGATTTTCATGCGCAGGGTGCCGCCTGCCATGGCCACCACCGCGCGCCCGTAGCGAGGGCGGTACGCGGCGTTGATCTCGTTGACCAGTTGGATCACGGCCCGCTGCAGCCGCGTGGACTCGGCCTGCCCGCCTTTTCCCCGAATGGGGGCGCAGTAGGCCGAAAACCCCCGGTGCCCCAGCCAGCCGTAGCGATCAAATTCCGCCACCAGCTCCCGGATGGCGTCGCGGGTTTCCCAGCCCACGTTCATGCGCAGCGAGATATGTACCCCCAGTGCCAGCGCCATGTCGATGTTCTGCTTGATCTGCCAGTACGTGCCCTGGCCGTCGCGCGCCCAGCGCTGCCGGTCGTGGACCTCCTGCGGGCCATCCAGCGTGATCTGCACCGATTCCAGAATGCCGGGCCCCAGGTAGTCCCGGTAATGGTGCAGTTCCGTGCCGTTGGTCACCGCGTCAAACCGGTAGCCGAGGTCCGTCCCTTTCCCGAAAAGGTGCGCGAGCACCGGCCGATTCGCCGCAAGCAGCGGCTCACCACCGAAGAGCAGAATACGGTTGACTCTGCCCCCCCGGAGCTCCTGAAGTGCAGCCATCGCGCGGAGTGCGGCGTCCACCATGCGGGTGTCCACCGATGGCGCCGCGTTTGCCTCGGTGCGGAGGAAGTTCTGGAAGCAGTAGTCGCACCCGAGGTTGCATTTGAGGGTGGGCATGAAGATGAAGCTGGAGCTGCGCACGGCTTTCGCGCGGAGCGCGCGGCCGATGCGGATGGCCAACTCGCGCTCTTCCTCAACCGTCTTGCGGGTGATGTAGCCGCGGCGCAGCATGTCTTCCAGGTCCTGCTCCGAAAACCGGTCCCACCTCGTCATGCGCAGGTTGCGGGCCCACTCGTTGCTTACCCGGTCGACGGCGCCCGAGATGCCGTGGACCAGGATGGTCTCATCGCGGTCTTCCAGAGGGACGAAGATGATGTAACTGCTGAGCCTCACGCCATCATCTCCTGCCCGCATTTGCTGGTGGACAGAGCTAATCTTACCACATAGTTGGCAGAAAGCACAGATGAATAATTATAATCTGATAGAGAAAATCAGGGCAAGCGTGACCGAGTTCAAGTTGTTCCGGTATTGGGGCTGCCGTGGCTCAGCTTAAAAGGAGAGACCACCAGCAGACCGGGAAGACGCCACCAGGACGGTTCTTCCCGGTTGCCCATGGCTCTCCTTTGCGTCATCACTGGATCTGGCAAGCTTACTGCAAGCGATTGTTTCGTTACCCGTCAAGTTCGGATGGCTTCCAGCCACATCCACGCTTCCACCGTGTTCGCTACGGCCAGGAGCAGGACGGCGAACGCGATCACCAGATACTCGCGCAGATGAAGGCGCCGCTCTGCTGCCGGAATGTAGACGGTGCGGCCTCCCCAGAACGTCTCCTGAACGATCGAAGCGCTTCGGGCCAGGGCCGCCGCCACAAGGAGGAGGGCAGTCATCTCGTAGGGGCCGCTGCGGGTGTAGTATACCGCCAGGGTGGGCGCCAGGCGCTGAGGGAGGGGGACCGCGAAGGAATTGGTGCCCAGCCAGAGGCCGTACAGCACCGAGTTCAGGAACGGGACGTTGTACCCGAGGGAATAGCCGCCTGCCTGCACGCGACTCAGCCACACGGTGGCCAGGCCAGGCAGACAGACGTTATAGGCGAACAGCTGCGCGGCCAGGGGCACGAGGCTGGTCGGTTCGATGGGCGCGCCGCTACTAAGCCATCCGTGCAAGGCTCGTTCGGGGAGCAGATAGTAGCCCGCGATCCACCCCGCAAAGATCAGCAGGTGGCCGATGACCAGGGCCGAGGCGACTCGGACCGCCAGTCGATCGTGATGTAACCACCTGAGAATGCGTGGCCACACGAGTGAACTTCTCCCTCCAGATCCTCATCCTCAGTGGAGAAACTTGGCCTTGAACCAGTGAATGGCGGCGTAAAGCAGTGCGAGGCCGACGGCCAGATTGACGCCGATGGGCAGCCAGTGGTCCGGACCTGCCGTGAACGCGGGCGTGTGGATTGCGCCGAGCAGGAAACGGGCGTTCAAGATGGGCATCCAGGGCAACACCTGCTGGAGGGCGCCGGGAAGGATGTCGAGGGGGAGCATGAGGGCGAGAGCCCCCCGTTTCCGAAAGCCAGTCTGTGTCGCAGGCCGTGCCAGAGAAGCCAGCCATCACTGGGCCCCGTCACGGCCGTACGGAAAGGAACGAGATTCAGACCTGCGGTGAGCAGGTGCAGAATGATGTAAGGGAAAGCCCACGTGCCCAACTCCGGGCGCAGGGCGATCAAGCTGCCTGCGACCAGGAGGTTGGCCGCCGCTCCGCCCAGCATCATGGTCACCCACTGCCCGGACCCCACCTTCAGCGCGGGCGCGAGCCGGATCCGCACGGTGGTCATGCCCGCCGTTGTCGTGATGGCCGCGATGCGCACGCCCGGGCCTGCGGCGACCCAGTGTCCGACTTCGTGGAGGAACCCTGCCGTGAGCAATCCGCCGAGGGCGTGCAGGAAGTCGGCGACGGAGGCGCGATGGGGATTGACGAGCCAGACCGTCAGAACCAGCAGGCCGCTGGCAAAGAGGGAGAAGGGCAGAAAGACGAGGAGCAGGGCGGCCAGCACACGCCAGGTTGCGGTGCGTTCGGGCACGGAGAAGATCCGCAGCCTCATGACCCGTGCGTCCGCAGGCTGATCCGCACCAGCGCCCGCCACGGAATGATCGCGTCCGTGCGATTCACGTACTCCCGATACTGATCCCCGAAGATCTCGATACAGCGCTGCTCTTCAATGCGTGCGTGGATAAAGGCAAGGTAGATGTGCAGGCAAGCCGCCGAAACCAGCGCGATCTGCAGGTCGACCAGCAGTGCGAGGCCGTAGAGCATCAGGATTTGCCCCAGATAGGTGGGGTGGCGCAGAATGCTGTAAATGCCCGTATCGACCAGCTGCTCGCGCCGCTCTTTCTGGAACTTCGGCTTGGACCACCAGCGGTCGGACGACAGCGTGTGGACGCCGATCCAGGTGATCAGCAGGCCCGAAACGACCAGGACCACGCCGAGCGCGTAGCCCCAGGGAGGCACTTCGATGGCGTTGGTTCCCCAGGAACGGAGAACCTGAAAGTACTTGACGAAGAACGGCATGAAGCCGAGAAAGATGAGGACGTTGCCCGTGTAGTAGCCCATCCGGTCTCCCAATCTTCTCGCCAGCCAGCGACCGAGACGGTAGATTACGGCCAGCTCGATGAGGCCGCCGAGGGCGATGAGCGCAAAGATTACCAGAATCTCCACGATCATGCGCAGGATTCCTCCTCGTGCCTGACGCCGTGCCAGTGGAACTGCACGGACCGGGACGGATCGCCTGGGAAACAGGTGATGCGCAAATTGTGGGCAAAGTAGACGTTATATTCGTGCAAATGGCAATACAATAACGGT
>ENA-UPSA01000495-UPSA01000495.1-bioreactor-metagenome-genome-assembly--contig:-NODE-495-length-56723-cov-5.746559_pt1 | contig 56723 bp, 55 predicted proteins | sample MGYA00238183_ERZ773288 | MGnify/ENA primary metagenome ERZ773288 (study PRJEB29028, sample SAMN07631243) | bioreactor metagenome | isolation source: Switchgrass digestor | place: USA: Dartmouth... | reverse complement strand
GTTGAATATCCTAAAATTGCCCTTACAGGAATCTGTGTGTCCTGTATTTTCTTTTCAATAGCGCTTTTCGATTCATCCGTAGTCTCTTTTTCCACAGAAGAAAACCATAATCGCGTATTCAGTTTTGGAAGTATAGGTTCCAAAAGCATATAGGGTATGCAAATATTAATCATGCCCTCAACGTCATTAATCTTTGCGTTCAATGTTACTATGGCAACCATCTCATTATAATTAATGAATTGTATAAACTGTGCATTTGTACCTATCTTCTCCATACGCAATCTTAAAGGCATAATGGTTTCCCAAGGTTCTCTCATCTTATCTAGCAGTTGATTCAATACCCTGTCAAGGATGGCAATTTCGATATCAGTAAAGTTTCTGACTTTTTCGATCATCTCACACTTACCGCCAAGAATTCTGTCTATTATGGCAAATACTATGTTAGGTGCCATTTCATATATGATAGAACCTTTTAAAGGGGAAAAGTCAGCTATAGCGAGGACAACCGGATCAGGTAGTGAATTTGTAAACTCAAAATAGGATAATTCCTGAACAGATGTCAGCTCAACCTGTATACCTGTCCTGAGATAACCAGAAAGAAATGATGTAATTATTCTTGCATAGTTTTCATAAATAAATCTCAGAGTAGTCAAGTGATCCTTGGCAAATTTATTAGGATTTTTGAAATTATGTACTCTTACCTTCTTTTCTTGCGACAACTCTTGCTTTACATCAATTTCTCCGGCGTTAAACGAATTTATTAGATCATCAATTTCTTTTTGGGAAAGTATGTCTCCCATTCATATACCCCCTATTGATAAAGCCATCTTTCGAATATTACTGTATATATAAGATCCTTTCCATCCTCAGTCTCAGATGAAAGCAATTTGTTTATCTGTTCAGTAAGTTCTTTTCTGGCCTTATCCTTTGTCTCTGGTGCCTTTGCTTCTTCCAAAGTCATCTTCTGAAAATATGTAGATACCAATTCTCTGATTTCGCTAAGATTATTATTGATCTTAACTTCTGCGTTCTTAATATTTTTATAGTATTGTAATTCTATATTCATAGAAATATAGACAGGTTTTTCGTTCTCATTATATTTTAGATTCAGGGCCTGACTGTTCTCAAACAACATGATATTCCCGCAGTTTTCGGAATTAGGTTTGAAGGTTGCAGTACTGCTTTTGGCCACTGCGGTATCAGTGTCATTATTTAAATTTGAATTTGAAAATACCATTAAATATCCTGCAAGCATAGAAACAGCAATAGTTAATATGGCCACAATAATTATTAGCACAATTACTAATACATTACGCTTTCCTTCCAAATTAATACCCCCCGGTGCAGGACATAAAATGCCTGCGAGTTTTTATTGTCTTTTGTTAACTCTCTTTAAATCTGTTAATATCAGATATTTTACTTTTATAAATTCTGATTTTCTCTATTATTTCATCAATGCTGTCCGTCACTACATATTTATTGCCGCTGACTGTAGAAATCACCGTATCAGGAGTTGATTCAAGCGTTTCTATCAGTTCGCAGTTTAAAACAAAATCTTTACCATTCAATCTTGTTAACTTAATCATAATATTTTTACCTCGAAAACACAATATAAATTTTGATTTACATTGTCATATTTTCATCTAATCATGCATTGTTTATCAGATATTGTCGCAAGCTGCAACTTACAAGTGTCACAGTAAATGTATTATATATGTTTACTTAAAACATACAGTTGCAGCTTACGACAACTTTAACTATCTCTTCATATTAGCCAATTCCTGAAGCATTTCATCTGATACTGTTATTATTCTGCTGTTTGCCTGGAATCCTCTTTGTGTTGTTATCATCTCTGTAAATTCTTTTGCCAAATCAACATTTGACATTTCAAGAGTACCGGGATTGAATGTTCCTGCTCCTCCTGAACCTGCCGGAGTACCTTTTCCGTTGAAAGATCCTGAGTTAGTTGTTGCAGCGAACATATTGTTTCCTACCCTCTCCAGACCTGCAGGATTGTCAAATACAGCCAAAGCAATTTTCCCCAGCGGCTGTTGTCTGCCATTGCTGTATACTCCTGTTATAACTCCGTTTGAGTCTATGCTGTAGGATACGAGTTTTCCTGCAGGATAACCGTCAACGCTTTTTTCCTTTACGGAATTCTCTATAGCAAACATTGTTAAGGTAGAAAAATCAATAGTAACATCAAAACTTCCTGTTCCCAAGTTGCTTCCCGTAGTCGGTTCTATTGTAATTGTAGGTTTTAAATCATTCGCTGAAGATGTTATTTTACCATAACCATTGAATGTTAAAGTCTGGCTGCTACTATTGTAATTTACTTGTATATCTGAGCCGTTTTCAGGAGTAACACTCCAATACCATGTTGATGCTGCATTTTCAGGGTCATCATTGCTTGTTGCACCTGTTTTCCAAAAGTTGATATTTATCTTGTGAGCATTTCCAAGAGCATCGTAAACTATTACAGGAGTAGAAAATGCAGGGTTTACACCAGTAGTACTTGTAGTTACTGCAGTGGATGAATTTAGATTTCCTGTTAATACTACATTTCCCGTTGCCTTTGCAGCTATTACTTTTTTATTGCCGTTTATTTCATCTGAATATATATTTATTGGCTGTACATCTACACTTGTATCAAACAGGAATGACCCATCCGCTTGCTGGGTACCGCCGTAATCCAGCCATCCATATACGGTATATCCTCCCGGAGCCGTGAGATTTCCGTCTTCATCTACAGTCAGGTTTCCTGCTCTTGTAAACAGGAATTGGTCATCATTGTTGCCTTTGACAATCAGAAAACCGTCGCCGTTTATTGATAAATCCGTAGGATTATCTGTTCTCTGAACGCTGCCGGCTGTAACAAGCATATCTACAGAAGCTACTCCCATACCAAGTCCTACTTGCATCGGATTTGTACCGCTGCGTCCTGTAGTATTGTCTGGAGCGCTCGCCGAACTGAGCGTCTGGCTGAATACATCCTGGAAAGTTACCCTGCTTGACTTAAAGCCAACAGTGTTAACATTCGCTATATTATTACCGATTACATCCATTTTTGTTTGATGTGCTTTCAAGCCTGATACGCTTGAAAACATAGATCTCATCATAAATATTGACCTCCTTTGGAAAGTTCTTTTCAGCTGTTCCTTCTGTCGTTCCGGAACATCGGCCTCCCAACAGGGTCCAGCCGTTATTGCTTTAAACTATTACAGCGCCATCTATATTTGTAAATACATTTTCCTTTAACTCACTGCTGTTTGCCGCTGTAATCACTGTTTTATTTTTTACATTTACAACAAATGCAAGGTTGTCCATTAATACCAGCGTATCCTTTACACCTTTTTGCTGAGCTTTATCTACAGCCTGATTTATTTTGGCCCTCTGCTCTGATGACAAGTGTATATTCCTGTCCTGCATTCTGGCTTCGGCATGTTTTGAAAATTTTACTTCAGAAGTGCTGTTAAGCTTCTCTTTAAGTATGGAGCCAAAATCCCCGCCGTTACTTTGTACTGAATGTTCTGAGGTATATGTCTTGTTTACTCCAACCCTGCTTATGTTGTTAAAATATCTGTTATTTATTACCATAAGCATTCCTTCTTTAGAATTTTTTGTATCTAGTATATGGATATAGAGCTTACATTTTCAACAGGCACATAAACATCATCCAGGCTGGCTGTAACATTACCTTGTTCATCCATTGTATAGTCTTTTAATACTGCTTTAACAGGAACCTGCTTATCATTCTCACGGTCGACTATCATTACATTTATTGTTTTGCCTATGTTATTCTTTAAATATTGCTCTCTGTAATTAGGATCTGTTATTGATATTGAAGTTATTATATCGCCCAGTTCCGCAACTACTCCGGTCATCACCAGGAATGTGCCGTCATCTGTGTTCTTAACGGACTTAACTATGCCATTGATTTTAACAGTATCTCCTGTCTCGCTGTCGGTAAGCTGTCCGTCAACACTATACCCTATCAGGCCTGCATAATTGTATATATCCTGCTTCACTGCGCTTTCTTTATCAGCAACACTCAATATATTATCAATGCTTATATCGTAGTCCCCTACTGTTACATACGTAGTACTTCCCCTCATTTTAACACCGTCAACCACGCCTGATACATATTTCGTTTCTCCGCTGTCCGTATCCTTCACTGTAGCAGTTATATACTTATTCATCAATCCAAATGCCTTTACTGAAGAAAATGTTGCATTAAGGTTTTGCATCTGTTCCAAAGCACTAAATTGCGCCATTTGACCCATAAATTCAGTATTATCCATAGGATTCAAAGGGTCCTGATACTGCAGCTGTGTAACTAATAATCTAAGAAAATCATCTTTTCCAAGTTCTCCTGTGTTTCTGGTGGTTTTAGTGCTATTGCTTGAAGTGCTTGATGTTGATTCTGTAACAGCTTTGCTGAGGGTATTTGTTGTCACTGAGTTAACTGACACTTTTTTCACCTCCTATGCCATTAAGTTTAATGTGCTGCCGTCAAGCAAGTATAAATCCGGCATACTGTTATCTGAAAATCTTTCGTAATTTGCGCTTACAGATATACTGCCTAAAACATTCTTACTCTGTTCACGGTATTTGATTGTATTATGCTTTTCCCATGCCTGCTGGCTTTCTCTGCTGTTATCATGACCGACTGAAACATTGATGTACTCAACATTGAGGCCTTGTTTCTCAAGGGAATCCTTTAAAAGCTGCATATTGCTTTCAAGTACTTCTTTAACCTGATTGTTCTCAACAGTGAATTTTGCCATAACCATACCTTTTTCAGTTACGATCTTCAGCATTAGCTTGCCCAGGATATCGGGCTTCAAATTCATTACCATTTCCGATTTGTCATCGCTTAATATAACCTTTGAACTGCTTATTACCTGTTCAATTATATCCTTTGCCGTTATGTTTACTGTTTCCGTTGCTGCCGTAGATGCCTTTATATTGCTTATCGCTTGATCTATTGAATCTTGGAATGATAATCTTTCTATATTATTCATATAGCCGGCATCTTCTCTAACTAAGACATTTATTGCATCGTTTGTCTTTCCGTTCGTGTTTTCCTGCTGCGTATCATTTCTATCATCACTTGGTGCTGAATCAGATGCTTCATTTAAATCGTCAAAACCGCCAACCGTGACATCAGATGTTTGCAGTACTTCAGCATCAGTATTTTCAGTTTCGCCTGTATTATTTTCAATAACTGCAATCTTGCTGTCAGCCCTATTCTGAAGACTTTCATTTTTTAGATTTTCCTTAACAACTTTCTGAACAGAATCCTGCGGAAGATTATTTACTGCCTCTTTAACCTTTTGTGTAATATCATTCAATAAATCATCAGCATTGGTATCGACAGATTCATTAGCTTTTAAATTTGATTCATCCTGCAGGAAATTAGTATCAGTCAATTCTTCAATACTGCTGTTTTTATCTGTCGGCGACTCTGTTATTGTATTTTGCAAGGGTTCTTGTATTACAGATGCAAATTGTTCTGCTGTATCTTTTATTACAGCGCTCAGAACGTCTTTCTGCAACTGATTTAGACCTGCAAATTCAGCAATTGCATCCACCAGCTTGCTCTGATCTTCACTGCCGCTGAGATTTAAACCTTCTAAATTCAGACTCTGAAGCATCTTAAGAGCATCATCGGTACTTATACCCAATGCTTGTGCAAGTATAGCTGCTGTTTTTGCTGCTGTTTTTTCTTCTGTTTCATCCAACGGTTTTTCATTTTCGCCGAAGTCCTTAACCTGCTTATCCTTTACGTCTGCCACATTATCTTTAAACTTAGCTTCATCAGTATTTTTGTTCTTATCAACTCTTTGATTGTTCGATACAGAATTTTCAGTATATTCTTTAGGTTCTGCAGCTTTTTTTTCAACAACATTGCTGTTTTTTCTATTAAATTCCCTTTTACTGCTTACTTTGCTCAATATTTTATCAAAAGATTGTTTGCTGCTTTCAACAGAAGTGGTATTTTTTGCATTGGTTACGCTGTTTCCTGATAAAGTGCTATCATTTGCTGTGGTAATGGACAAAAAGCTTAGTATGTTCACCTGCGCCATCATTTCTCACCTCCTTCCAATCTGTTTTACTATAATGACAGAGTAAAATTTTACTCTGTTATTACCAACTTTTAATCAGGTAAAACTGTCATCTTTTCTGATTAGTTTTGTTTATTGAGATTTGTAAGTTTAACCGTAATTTCGGCTGCAAATTCCGGGTCCAGCGTGGCTATTATTTCTGAAGCCTTTGACGTATTCATGTTTTTCAATATCTGAATCACCACATCTAATTGGTCATTTCGCATTTCTTTTAATATTTCTGCTGCTTCAGATGCATCCATTCCTTCATATAGTTTTACAAGCTTTTTAATTTCGCCGGAAGCTTTTTCTTCTTCCAGTATCTCTTTATACATTTTCTCCGCTGTTTCCTGGTTTACCCGTTCAAAATATTCTTTAAAACCTTCCTTATCTCCGGATGCAATTAATTCATCGATCTTCTTCTTATCTTCCTCAATTTGTATCGCTTGCTGATCAAGAGTCTTTTTTAAAGCATCAAGTTCGCTCTTAGTCTTAGCCTGGGAAGCTGTTATTGCATCTGATTCATCCTTAAACTTCTGTAGTTCTTTGATAGTCTTTTTAGCTTGATTCAGCTCGTTTGTAAGCTCATCCCTCTTTTTTCTCAGCTCATTGTATTTTTCTATCAGTTCAATAGTTGACAAATACTTCGGATCTTCCGGATCCTTAGGTTTAGGAAGTGCTGTTCTTAATACAGGTATCTTTATTATTGAATTTCTGTTTTTTGTAGCAATTCCGCTTACATCATTCTTAATCAACAAATAGAATATTCCACCGATTATAATCATGACCAGCAATAATATTGAAACGATCCATACTATTGTTGATATTACTAAATGACTCTTCGTCTGTGTTTTATTTTCCTGCTGCTTTGCGATATTGGATGAATTTTTATTATTGTTTTCTATTGTACTTTTCACCGGCATATTAATCCCCTACTACGCTAAATTTATAACTGACAACTTCGTCGATAGTTTTTTGCTCCTGTTTAAGTTCTTCTTTCCTGTATTCTTCTTTCTGCCTGTTTTTCAGGTTTTCCATTACTTTTCTTTCCTGCATGGCCTTATACAGCTTTTTTCTTGATAAATCAACTGCTTCTCCGGCTCTGATAACAACCTCATTCTGTAAGTTAATATCATCATTTAGTTTTGATATATAATTGCTGTAATTTTTAAGTACATATACAGGCACACCTTTATTTGCATTATCAATTGCATTGTTTATGCTGTCTTCCATATGGTTAATTTTTATGCTAAGTATTTCTTTTTCCTTCTCGTGCTTCATAACAGCCTGACCAAATTCAAGTTTTCTGTTTTTTTCAATCTGTGTTTTTAAATTCAAAAAAGGTTCCAGTTTAAACTTAAATCCCGGCAAAGATATCACCCTTTTATATAGATTATTCTTCAGCGAATATTTCTTTCATCTTCTCAATCACATCATCAAAATTGAAACTCTCATGGGTATCCTGACAAATAAATTCCAAAATTTTATCTATGACACTTATAGCAAAATCTATATTTTTATTGCTTCCTTTAACATAAGCTCCCACATTAATCAGGTCTTCAGCTTCCTTGTATATAGCCATTACTCTTTTGAGCTTGGCTGCAAGCTTTTTATGTTCATCTGTAACAACATCAGGCATTACCCTGCTTACGCTTGCCAAAATGTCTATAGCCGGATACTGATTTTTGTTTGCCAGAGCTCTTGATAATACTATGTGACCGTCAAGAATTCCTCTTGCAGTGTCGGTAACCGGTTCAGTCAAGTCATCACCATCTACCAGTACCGTATATAAGCCTGTAATTGAACCTTTATCGGAATTCCCCGTCCTTTCTAAAAGCTTAGGAAGCACTGAAAATACCGAAGGTGTATAACCTCTTGATACCGGAGGTTCTCCGATCGCTAAGCCAACCTCCCTTTGGGCCATCGAAAAACGGGTAAGGGAATCCATTAAAAGCAAAACATCTTTGCCCTGATCCCTATAATATTCAGCTATTGATGTTGCCAGCATCGCACCTTTTAGTCTTATAAGTGCAGGCTGATCAGATGTTGCTACTACCACTACTGACCTTGAAAGACCCTCTTCTTTAATGTCCTTTTCTATGAACTCCCGAACTTCCCTTCCACGTTCTCCTATTAAAGCAATTACATTTATATCAGCTCTGGTATTCCTGGCAATCATACCGATAAGTGTACTTTTGCCGACTCCGCTTCCTGCAAAAATACCTACCCTTTGTCCTTTCCCAATCGTGAGCAGGCCGTCTATGGATTTTATTCCAAGGGGAAGGGGTTCTCTGATTCTATTCCTTTTCATAGGATTCGGAGGCTGATTTTGTACAGGATAAAATGATTCTATCTCAATAGGCCCCTTTCCATCGATTGGATGGCCCAGCCCGTCTATAATGCGTCCTGTAAGTTTTCTTCCGACTCCTACCTTCAGGGATCCTCCTTCAGCAATTACGCTGCTTCCCGGCCCTATTCCGCTCATCTCGCCCAGAGGCATCATTAACACTCTTTCATCTTTAAAACCTACAACTTCCGCATAAATGGATCTTTTATCCTTAGCAGAATATATTCTGCATAGTTCCCCTATATCTACTTCAGGCCCGATTGACTCAATAGTAAGCCCTATAACTTTAGATACTCTTCCTTTATATTCACAAAAGTCATTTTTAAGCAGTACATTTCTGTATTTTGCAAGATTGCACTCCGTCATATAACCTCCTGCTCATCTGCACCGGATACTTGCCTGAAAGCTTCTCTTATTTTTTTCAGTTTTGTATTAATGCCGGAATCAATAATTCCAAGTTTGGACTCAACTACGCAGCTTCCCTTTTCGAGAGTAGGATCTTTCCTTATTTCAATATCTTTCGATCCAATACCATTGCTGCTATATAAAGCATCTGCTGAATTTACTATGAAATCATAATCTTCACCAGATACTTTAAGTATTAAAGATTCTCTGTTAGAACACTTGCTGATCGCTTCGTTTATTATGTTAATTAATTTACTTCTGTCAGCGGTCAACTCGTCATTAAGAACGGATTTTGCTATATCGAAAGCTAATTCAACAATTTCTGATTCAAACCTTTCAAATAACATATTATACTCATTATCTGCCTTATCCCTGATAACAGATATAGAGTTTATTAAATCTCTGTATTGGTTAATTACTTCCGTATACCCTTTTTCGCAGCCTTCCTTATACCCCTGTTCATATGCTTGCTGACGTGCGGATTGCATTATTTCAATACTTTTAGTCTCTGCTTCATCAAGCATGTGAGCACACTTTGCTTCTGTTTCTTTCATCAGAGTATCCGCATCCTGTTGTGCTTTTCTGATTATCTCTCTTGAAATCTGTTCCTCATCCTGCTCACTGATTTCAGTAGTATCTTCAATTTCAACGTAGTCTTTTTTTTCAATATCTTCATCTATATGAATAAAAGCTTCTTCCGATATTTTCAAATGATATGGGGTACCCATTTTTATCTGTGTATTTTTAAGCACATTTCTAGACAATTATTTCATCTCCTCCGCCTCTGGAAATGATTATTTCTCCGCTGTCCTCAAGCTTACGTATTTTATTTACTATCTGCTGCTGTGCTTCTTCAACATCTTTAAGCCTTACAGGACCCATAAATTCCATATCTTCTCTTATCATCTCGCCAAGACGCTTGGAAATGTTGGCAAATATGACATTCTTAACCTCTTCGGTAGCTCCTTTAAGGGCAATTGCAAGCTGTTTGTTATCAACTTCACGCAAGCACCTTTGAATTGATTTCGAATCCAAAGTAAGTATATCTTCAAATACGAACATTCTCTTCCTGATTTCTTCAGCCAGCTCAGTATCCTCAATTTCCAGTGTTTCCATGATATGTCTTTCTGTCCCTCTGTCAACATTGTTGATTATATCAACTATTGCCTGTATACCTCCGGCTGCAGTATAATCTTCCATAACAAATGATGCTAATTTCTTTTCAAGCACTTTTTCTACTTCTTTTATAACTTCCGGCGAAGTACGATCCATCACTGCTATTCTTTTTGCAACATCCGCCTGTTTATCAGGGGGCAGTGATGAGATAACAGCCGCTGCCTGCTGAGGTTTTAAATATGCCAGTATAAGCGCAATAGTTTGAGGATGTTCACTCTGTATGGAATTAAACAGCTGTGTCGGATCAGCTTTGTTTACAAACTGGAAAGGCCTTACTTGCAGTGAAACAGTAAGTTTGTTGATTATCTCAAATGCTTTTTGCTTTCCAAGTGCTTTTTCGAGTATGTCTTTTGCGTAAGTTATACCACCTTCAGTTATATACTCCTGAGCAAGGCAGATCTGATAAAACTCTTCAAGCACTTTTTCCTTTTCATCTGGAGTAACCGTACGTATATTTGCAATTTCAAGAGTAAGCTGTTCAATCTCTTCTTCTTTAAGATGCTTGAATATTTCTGCTGACCTTTCCGGTCCAAGTGATATCAGGAGCATAGCTGCTTTTTCTTTCCCAGAACGTTCAGTTTTGCTAGCCAAAGCACTTCGAGCCAATACTATCCCTCCAAGATATGATTATCTTATTCCCATTCTTCTGATAACCAGTTTCTCAATAACTGAGCAACTGCTTCCGGTTTTTCTTTGACAAATCTGTCAATTTGCTTTTTAACCTCAGATTTTTCTTCCAAAGTGATCTCCGGAAGCTCAACCTTTTCTTCTTTAGCCTCTAAAACACCGGTATCCATTTCTGATTCTTCGATTTCTTCCATATATAAGTTCTTTTCTCTTCTCGGAATCAAAGCAATTAAAAGTCCTATTGACAAAATCAGCAACAATACATATATGCCGTAATTATCCACAAAATCCTTTAAATTGAACTTATTGCCAGTATCTTCCGTTTCTTCAATAGGTGCAAGTTTGTACTTACTTACTGAAATATTTGATTCGGGTATACCTGTTGCTTTACTTACATCCGATATGAGATTGTTTATGAATTCCTGGGATAATTTATTCTCATCGGTAACTTTTCTTCCATACCACAAAGTGACTGCCAAAGTAGATTTGTCATAATCCATAACACCTACAGCCTTTTTCTCTTCAACTGTACTTCTGTTATATTCGAAGCTTTCTGTGGTATCTTCCTTTTCATAAGAGGAATTTCCTTCTCCGCCTACCTGATATGTAACAGTAGCATCGGTACCCGGGTTTGTATCTACACCCGGTGCAGCACCTTCTGTGCCGTTTTGAACGCTTTCGGTACTTTTTTGACGGCTTATAACATAACCTTCGTCTGAATCTTCATCAGGTTTTTCAATTATTTGTGATTGTTTCGTCTGAGTATCAAAATCCAAGACGGGATTGGCAACAGCTTTTATACTGTCGAAATTGTCTGAAGGACTGTTAAATAGATTATAAACTTTGTTCTCAAGCTCTGTTTGCTTCTGCTGTATTGCTTTAGTCTGCGTGTCGACCTCACTAGACAAGCTGTCAGTAGAATTTTTGTTTAACACATTTGCATAATTATCAACTACCGTAACATTTTCAGGTTCCAGATTTTCTACGCTGCTTGCAACTACCTTTACAATTCCCTCAACCTGATCTTCAGTCAGCTCATTTTTAGGAGTAACTATTACATATGCTGTAGGTTTCTGATCCTTTTGAAAAAGAGAATCTTCCGGTATTGCCAGGTCCACTTCCGCATCTTTTACGTTGCTGAAAGATTTTATTTTAGAAATGAGAACATTTCTTTTATATTCTTCCCAAAGTTTCTTCTTATCACTCTCTGTACTATTTAATTTAATCATGCTCCAAGCATCTTCAAATTTCATTTCACCGCTGTCAAAATTACCATTGGTTATAAGCGCCATTTCAGCTTTGTTCTTATCATCAGAATCAACCAGAATAGTGCCTTTATCGTCAGACAATTTATGTTTAATACCATTATCATTCAAGGTTTTTCGCATCTCATTTATTTCCTGCTGATCATTACTGCTGATAAGAGGAACATAATTCGGTCTTAAAAGGAGAATTGAAGAAACTATTATAACAGCTACGAAAATACCTGCAAATATGTATATACGTATCTTTTGAGATTTTTCCATACTCTTCCAGAAATCTAAAAGCTTATGAAAATATTTAGAAAAAACCTCGGGCATGTAACCACCTCTAAAATTTATCTTAAGTAAAGCCAATTGTCGTGCAGATGCAAAAAACTAATTACCTGTATCTATGTATTCATTCCGCAAAAAGAACAATACTTAATATAAATGAGTATACGCTTATATTTGCATCCTCATTATCTCTTCATATGCATCAACTAATTTATTACGAATTTGCATAGTAAACTGAAGTGCAATATCGGCTTTTTCCAGAGCAATCATGACATCATGAATGTTATCTGTTTTGCCTGCTGCAAAATCCTCTGTTAACTGATCTGAATATAAAATTAGATCATTTACTTTGTTTAAGGCATTGTAAAATATATCTTTAAAAGATACTTTGCTTTCAGAATTTTCAGAAATAGATGAACTGTTTAAATTTTGAGTTGAAATATTATTAATACTTGAAATTTGTGATACAGACATATATACCCCCCATATTATTACACATATTACTAATTATAACAGCAAAATTTCATTTGATTTTATATGTTTATTTTAAAAAGTATGAGCTTTCACTGATTTAAGTAAGCAAAATTAAAGGTATAAATCAATAACATTACAGCAAATTCTATTTACCTATATCCAATGCTTTTAAAGCCATACTTTTAACTGTATTAATTGCTGTAACATTAGCTTCATATGCTCTGCTTGCAGATATCATGTTTACCATTTCAGTAACAGTATCTACATTAGGCATTTCTACATAACCTTCTTCATCTGCATCAGGATTACCCGGATCGTAAACCCTTTTGAAGGGCGTAGGATCTTCGACAATCCCTGATACTCTTACTCCGCTTCCTACAGACAAATCATCGCTTGCCTTTGATAAATATGTACTGAAAGAATCGCCCGTTCTTTCTTCAAAAACTACCGTTTTACGGCGATACGGAGTACCGTCTTCTGTTCTTGTGGTATTTGAATTTGCTATATTCTGAGAAATAATATCCATCCTTAAACGTTGTGCAGTAAGTGCAGATGCACTAATATCTAAAGATTTATAGAAACCCATTTATTATTATCTCCCTTCTCTTATAACATATTTCAGCATAGAGAATTTCTTCGACATACTTTGAATTAATGTATTATATTGAAGTGCATTTTTGGCCAGTGATGCCATTTCGCTTTCAATATCTACATTGTTTCCGTCAAGCCTTGTACTTAAGGAGGAATTATCTGTGGTAATCACAGGATTGATTTTATCGACCTCGCTGCCGGCGACATTTTGATTGGTTTGCACTGCAGCTGAATTTTTCCTGTCTTTATCGAGCGCATCTGAAAGATATTCTTCAAATTTTACGGTTTTTCTTTTGTAATTGGGCGTGTCGACATTTGCAATATTCTGAGTTATCGCTTCATTTCTCAACCATGTAGCATCAAGAGCTTTTTCAAGCACCTTTGTGCTGTTATTCAATTGGTTAAGCACGCTAATTCCTCCCCATATCTATTAAAATTACGGAACATCTATATAATAGTATACCAAATAATTACGCAAATTTTTACCCTATCTTTATTCTATTCGACAAAAGTAATCCGTATTCCTTCATTTAATAGCGACTTTTTTTGGCAAATTTATATATAATTCCGGATAGTATTAATTATTTTAGCATTAAATTTCGATAAGCACAATATAATTGTCTATTTCTACTATTTTAATGGTAAAAATGTCCCATTTAATTTCTTATTAAGAAAACCTCATTTTTGATTATTGTCACATTTCCAATCTAGCTCTAATCAGGTAATTGACGCTTATATTCATCATTTGTGATCTGATCCATGTCATCCACAATTCCTTGTTTATCTATTTCATTTGTAAAAAACTCATCATAATCATGATATCCTCCCAGATCCTGTGGCGAGTCTGCAGAACCATATTTCATCAAGTCATTTAACTGATCTATCCCTTCATATTCATCGTCTTCACGTTTATTCAGATATTTGCGACCCATCGGAGAGTCCCATATCATCTCCTCAACAGGACGGTCATGCTTTGCAATAGTTTGCATTTTCAATGACCTGTCATATTCACAATTAATGCATAGCTTAGCATATGGTATAACACTTAGCCTCTCTTCACCGATCTCCTGTCCGCATAACTCGCATTTTCCATAATTACCTGAGTCTATTTTGTTTATAGCCTGTTTTATATCTTTCAATAACTCTTTTTCATGAACCACCAGTGCATTATCTATTCCTTTAATCTGCAAATCAGTAGCAAGTTCTGCAGGATGATTGTCATAAAATGATAATTCCGTATAATCTAGCTCCGTTTCTCCTCCCGCACTATTCCTCATCATATCATCAAGCCTGTTTTCAACATTTCTTTTCTGCTCTATAAGCTCTTCTTTCATACGTTTTATGAAATCATCATTCATATGAAACCCTCCATAGATTTTTGTTTATTTATGTTTCCAAATAAACAGCTATTTTAAACATCACTATAAAGAGCAAAAAAAGGATAGTAATTTAGCCCTATTAATAGGACTAAATTACTATCCTTTCCTGCAAATATTAATATAACTACTTTAATTCACTTAATACTTTCTTAATCAAATCCATATCTTCAATAATTGTTCTGCATACCTTTCCTATGTCTTCCGGCAGTACGAAGGTGATTTTGTTATTTTTGACCTTTTTATCATAGAACATTCTTTTGCATACATCATCAATATCAATTCCGGGAAGACGTACCGGCAAACCTGCCTTTTTCATTACATTTTCAACTTTTTCGCACATTTCTTCATTTACCCTGCCTAAATAAAATGCCATCCTGTAAGCCGCTACCATTCCCAGAGCTACGCATTCCCCATGAAGAAGTTTAAATCCATATGCGCTTTCTATAGCATGGCCGAAAGTATGGCCAAAATTCAATATTTCCCTCAAGCCTGACTCTTTTTCATCCTGTTCCACAACTTTTCCTTTTATCGAACAGTTAATTTCCGATATATATTCGAGCACATCACTATCAAATTCAAAAATACCATCGATATTTCTTTCTATATACTCAAAAAAGTCTCTGTCTTTAATAAGGCCGTGTTTGATAACTTCAGCCAGGCCGGCCTGAAGCTCTTTCAGAGGAAGGGTTTTCAGAGAATTTACATTTATAAATACAAAACGGGGCTGATAAAAAGCTCCGATAATATTCTTATAACCTTCAAAATCGACTCCCACCTTACCCCCAACACTGCTGTCAGCCTGCGCCAGCAGTGTTGTGGGAACCTGTACAAAGGGTATCCCTCTCATAAAAGTTGCTGCTGCAAAACCCGTTATATCTCCGGTTACTCCGCCTCCAAGCGCAACGAGAACTGTCTTCCTGTCAGCTTTTATACTTACAAGGTATTTATATATGCTTTGTATAGTATCAAGATTCTTTGAATTCTCTCCTGCAGGTATAACGTATTTATGCAAATCTTCAGTAAATGTTCGCAGTGAATCCATAAACAGATCGCCCTGGTATTTATCCACATTAGTATCGGTAATTACAACCACTTTCCCCGAGAGACTTGCTTTCTCCATACAATGAGCAATTTTTAAATAGTCCTTTGTAATATAAATCGGATAAGAACGTTCTCCCAAGTTTATGCATAAAGTTTTCACAAGATCACAACCTTACCACAATTAATACTTTAGTGCCTGACAATATGAAATTTTATATATTGCCAGGCACCCAATTAATAATTTAAGTTAGCCTATCGTACCGGTTGTTTTGTGGAAGAAACTTTGTAGAGATGCTCATATCACCTGTTAATCCAAGCCTAAGTAAAACGAATTCACCTGTTTGAACAGAATAATTACATATATAACAAATCAAGATTATTCTGCAAGTTTGAATTCATAGCAGCTGAATTTACAGGTTCTTGGCATCGTAACCCGGTTTCCTGGAACAAAACCAACCGGCGCAACAAGTTAAGTTATATCTTTACAACAGTAAATGTCGCCTTTTCACCGTTAATATTCCAATCTTTTGTATACCCGTCTGTTTTGCCCTGACTTACTTCTTCGCCCAGCACTTCATCAGCTATTAAATCCTTATTTTTGCTTATTATCGTACAAATCTTATCGCTGGATTCATAATAGAATTTTATATGGTCCTGAACTTCAAAACCGGCTTCTTTTCTCATAGTTTGTATTTTGCTTATTATTTCACGCACAAAACCTTCTTCCAGCAGTTCCTCAGTAAGATTCGTGTCTATAACAACTGTAGAATCCCTGTCGCTGTCAGAAACATATCCTTCTTTTTGTGTTACTTCAATAAGCACATCCGTTTCTGCCAGCTTTACTTGTGTACCATCAATTTCAAATTCAATTGAATCGCCTTTCTTAAAAGCATCCATTACGCTGTTTCCGTCCAGGCTGTTGAGTTTCTCCGCAATTTTAGGAACCAGTTTTCCGTATTTCGGTCCCAGTGTTCTTAACTGTGGTTTAAACTTATACTGTGTAAAATAGCTCGCATCATCCGTAAATATAATTTCTTTAACATTAAGCTCATCAGCAACCAGTTCCTTGAACATATCAGGCAGTTCAAAACCGGCTTGCACATACATTTTGCCTATTGGCTGGCGGTTCTTTATATTTGCCGCATTTCTGCATGAACGTCCCTGTACAACAAGTTTCAATACAAGCTCCATATTCTTCTCAAGTTTTTTGTCCACCATTTCCTTGTTCATAACAGGGAAATCGCATAGATGAACGCTTTCAGGAGCAGTCTTATCAAAGTTTCTAACAAGGTTTCTGTATATCTCCTCCGTTATGAACGGAACAAAAGGAGCCGCTATCTTTATAAGCGTTGTCAAAACCGTATGCAGTGTCATATAGGCATTTATCTTGTCCTGTGTCATTTCTTTCTGCCAGAAGCGTTCCCTGGACCTTCTTACATACCAGTTGCTCAAATCATCTACAAATTCCTGTATAGCTCTTGCAGGCTCAGTTATACGGTAATTGTCAAGGTTCTCATCTACTATGCCTATCAAAGAATTTAACCTTGAAAGTATCCATTTGTCCATTACAGATAATTTTGAGTAATCAAGTTTATGCTCGTATGGATTAAACTTATCCAAATCTGCATACAGCACATAAAATGCATAGGTATTCCAAAGAGTACCCATGAACTTACGCTGGCCTTCATTGACAGCTTCCTCATAAAATCTGCTTGGCAGCCATGGTGCGCTGTTGGTATAGAAATACCATCTTACCGCATCAGCTCCCTGCTTATCCAATACCGTCCATGGATCCACAACATTTCCCTTGTGCTTGCTCATCTTAAGTCCGTCTTTATCCTGTACAAGCCCGAGAACTATTACATTTTCATAAGGAGCGCGGTCAAATAGAAGAGTGGATATCGCCATCAGAGTATAAAACCAGCCTCTTGTCTGGTCAATAGCTTCACTTATGAAATTGGCAGGAAAATTCTCTTCAAATATTTCTTTGTTTTCAAAGGGGTAATGCCATTGTGCAAAAGGCATAGATCCGGAATCATACCAGCAGTCTATAACTTCCGGCACCCTTTTCATTCTGCCTGTGCCGCAATTCGGACACTTCAAAAATACATTATCAATATATGGTTTATGAAGTTCAATATCATCAGGAACATTTTCACCCATTTCTTTAAGTTCCGCTATACTGCCTATGACATGCCTGTGTCCGCATTCACATTCCCATATGGGCAGCGGAGTTCCCCAGTACCTTTCACGGCTCAATCCCCAGTCAATTACATTTTCCAGGAAGTTGCCGAAACGCCCTTCTTTAATATTATCAGGCAGCCAGTTTACTGTATTATTGTTTTTAATAAGCCTGTCTCTGACCTCAGTCATTTTTATAAACCAGGTATCCCGTGCATAATACAGCAGATGAGTATCACATCTCCAGCAGAAAGGATATGAATGTTCATAGTCCATTACCTTATAAACCAAGTTCCTTCCGTCAAGTTCCTTTATTATCTCAGGGTCTGCATTTTTTACAAACATACCTTTCCACGGTGTAACGGATTCCACAAACCTGCCCTGCTCATTTACAAGCTGTATAAAGGGCAGATCATTAGCTTTCCCTACCTTGGCATCATCTTCACCAAATGCGGGAGCCGTATGCACAATACCTGTACCGTCTGTAAGAGTTACAAAATCATCTCCCACTACATACCATGCTTTTTTAGTCACTGAAGCAAAATTGTAAAGAGGTTCGTATTCCATGCCGAGCAGGCTCTTACCGTCAAAAGTCTCTATAATTTCATGTTCTTCCTCTATGACACTATCAACCAAGGCTTGCGCCATTATATACACTTCATCCCCGCATTTAACCTTCACATATTTTTCACCCGGATTTACCGTAAGAGCCACATTTGACGGCAGCGTCCATGGAGTTGTTGTCCATGCCATAAGGTAAAGATTTTCTTCGCCTTTAACCTTAAATTTTACGTAAATGGAAGGCTCTTTTACATCTTTATATCCCTGCGCTACTTCGTGGCTTGATAATGAAGTCCCGCAGCGAGGGCAGTAAGGCACAATCTTATGGCCTTTGTAAATAAGACCTTTTTCCCATATCTGCTTGAGGGACCACCAGACTGATTCTATATAATCATTATGGTAAGTTACATATGGGTTTTCCATATCAGCCCAGTATCCTACTCTGTCGCTCATTTTTTCCCATTCTTTTTCATACTTCCAAACGCTATTTTTGCACTGCTTAATAAAAGGTTCTACTCCATAATCCTCTATTTGAGGTTTGCCGTTAATACCCAACTCCTTTTCAACTTCCAGCTCAACAGGAAGCCCATGGGTATCCCATCCCGCTTTTCTTAATACTTTATAACCCTTCATGGTCTTATATCTGGGTATTATATCCTTCATAACACGTGTAAGTATATGCCCGATATGGGGCTTTCCGTTTGCTGTCGGCGGTCCGTCATAAAATGTAAAAGCCGAGCGGCCTTCTCTTAATTCAATACTCTTTTTAAAAATATCATTTTCTTTCCAGTATTTTAATACTTCTTTTTCTCTGTCAACAAAGTTTAAATTTGTTGAAACCTTTTCATACATCGCTCATACCTCCGTATTTGATTATGGTTCACATAGTTTATAATTTTATTTCATAGTTCATTTCCAACAGTAAAAAATTATTACTCTGAACTCTATATTTAATAATCAGCTACCAACTCTGAATTCTCAACTATAATAATAGTTCACAGTTCATTATTAATCCTCGTTATAGAACTCTCAGTTTTGAGCTCTACCTCCAGCTAATAATCTCAACTTTTTTCTCTGAACACAGAACATACAATTAAAAAACCCTCTCATTCCACATAAGGGACGAGAGGGTAAACTCACGCGGTACCACCCTGATTATTATGATCGGATCAGGCTTTCATTATAACAGCAGCATATTTTCTGCATTATATTATAAACGCAAACCGGATCATTAATCACTCAAGTTTATAACGGTTTTTGCCGGCGCACCTTACTATCACAATCAAAGATGTGGTTTCGGGCCGCAACTCATGGATGATTTTCAAAAGCCGTTCCTACAGGATTTCCACCGTCACCTGCTCTCTATAAGTACCTGGCTTCCTACTCTTTCCAATCATTGTTTTTTGCATATTCTATTGTAATATAATATAACACATTAATATTTTCTATGAATTATACATAAAATATACATCAATGTCAATAATACTATGGCTTCAAATGTTTAAGTCCCCGAACTTCATTCAAGCTCCTCGGCCATCTGCTTAAGTATTTCAAGCTGAGACAGCAGCAAAGTCTCTGACTTTGATTTAAAAACATGCAGTTTCTTTTTCATTTCTTCATACTCATATTTAATCCTCATTACTTCCTGATTTGCTTCGCTGATCTGTTTCTGGGATCTTAACTCAGCTTCTTTAATAATGTTTTCAGCCTTTTCGTATGCGTTCTTTTTAATATCTTCGCCTGTTTGCTGAGCAACAACCAGTGTGTTCTTCAAAGACTCTTCCATGCTCTTATAATGCTGCATACCCTCGTTTAATACTGCAATCTTGTCTTTCAGCTCAATATTTTCCCTTATGTACTCGGTATAATCCTCTATGATTTTATCAAGCACTTCATTTACATGCTCTTCACTTAATCCACCGAATAATACTTTTTTAAAAGTTAGGTTTTGTAAATCATTAGGAGTATAATTCATATACAACACCTCATTCAATAAATCTTACTATCATGAAAATTTCTTTAATGTTATATTAATTCTGTTTTTTTTAGTATTATTGCCTATCTGTTCTAAAACTATCCTTCCTTTTCCTCTTATGGAAATTACATCTCCCTCTTTTAACTGCTTTGACGGGCTGGTGACCGTTTCCCAATTCAGCATTAATTTTTGCGATTTTAATAACTCGGCAACCTTGCTCCTTGATATGCCAAAGCCTGCTCCTGCAATGCAATCAATCCTTAGCGCGGCAACATTGGCTTTTATTTCACGGGCATCTTTCTCTTCCTTCTCAATCATTCCGTTCTGAGACAAAGACACGCTGACTTTTGCGTTTCCAACCTTCTCCAGATTATATAATATGAATTCACTTATATCAGCTGTAACAGCCACACTGCAGAAATCAGTTCCTATTACAATATCGCCCAGTTTTTCTCTCTTTATACCCAATCCCAGCAAAGCTCCGAGATAATCCCTGTGTGTAAGCTTATTAATCGATTTATTTCTTATGTTTATTATATTTATAAAAGGCAAAAAGTCTATATTAGGAATTTGTAAATCATTATCGTAAATATAATCACTATAAATAAAATCAGGAGCAAAAAATAGCATCTCTCTTTCTGCCCCTGTGTAACCTCCATAAAAGAAATATCCGATGTCGATGTTACCTTTCAAACATCTTTCTGCCAAAGCTTTTTTTCTAGGATCCATAAAATCCGTGCAAACTATTTTATGAATCTTGGCAGCTTTGCAAGCTTTATCAAGTATATGTGCTATAAAAAGCCTGTCTTCAGGTTCTTTTATTTTTTCAAGTATTTTGATCTTATTTTGCATTACTTCTCCGATTATTGTTATATATAATTCTATATTAATAAATTTTTTCTGCAAGCTGTTTTATAGTATATCCTCAATTAGCGATATCAGTAAAAAGGCTATTACAGGAGAAAAATCCAGCATCATGTTCTTACCTAAAGTTGTTTTTTCAATAATAGCTCTTATTGGGGCCAAAATAGGCTCTGTGATTTGATAGAGCAAGTCCATAAGGCGATTTCCTTTAAGCATGGGAAACCATGACAAAATAATCCGCGCAAAAATCGTCCATCGCATCACTTCCAACAAACTGTATACCGCTATGCTAATTTTGTCCATTGTATTAATTATCCTCCGCTACTTGGCCCAGGGGAAAACGCCTTTACCTTTAAACTCATCCTTATAATCGCCCATAATATCTATATTACTGGGAGCTATAACAAAAATGTTATTGGATACCTTTTGTATACTTCCGTCAAGTGCATAGACAGAACCACTCAAGAAATCTACTATTCTTCTAGCCACTTCCTTTTCAACACTTTCAAGATTCACGACTATGGGCTTTTTCTCCTTCAAATGGTCACAAATATCCTGAGCCTCATCAAAATTGTCAGGCTGCATCACAACAACCTTCATTTGATTTGATGCATGTAGGTTTACCACTTTGCTGTGCTGAGATTGTTTTTTAGTGCTGCCGTGCAACAGCTGTGAACGGTATGACTTTTCTTCCGGCTCCTCATTCCGTTCCTCCGTTGACATGATTTCTTCTTCGTCTTCGACTTCCCAGCCAACAAAACTTAATACTTTGTCAAATATTTTAGACATTGTATTGCCCCCCTGGATTTTCTTTGGTATTTATAAATAATTCCGCTGTCCAAATATTGAAGTTCCTATCCTTACAATATTTGCACCTTCTTCTATGGCAACTTCAAAATCATTGCTCATTCCCATAGAAAGATATTCCATATTTATATTATCAATATTTTCATTAGCCATGTCAACAAATATTTTTTTTAAAGTCCTGAATACCGGTCTTACACTTTCTTTATCGGCATAAGGTGCCATTGTCATTAGCCCTCTTACTTTAATATTTTTAAAAACCGATACTTTTTTCAAAAAATCAGATACCTCCACAGGAGATATTCCATGCTTAGTTTCTTCACCTGATACATTAACCTGAACCAGTACATCCATTACCCTGCCCGCAGCACAGGCACGCTTATTAATTTCTGCAGCCAGTTCAACGCTGTCAAGGGAATGAATCATCGCTACCTTGTCTATAATATACTTTACTTTATTCCTTTGTAAATGCCCTATTAAATGCCAATTACATTCAGCTTTTATTATATCCTGTTTTTCCAATATCTCCTGTACTTTATTTTCACCAATATCAGTAACACCATATTCAAGTGCCTTTTGTATTACATCCGTATTAACTGTTTTGGTAACAGCAACGATTTTTATATCCTTTTCTGTCCTGCCGGACCTTATAGCCGCCTGTTTAACCCGCTCTCTGACATTTTCAAGATTCGCTTTTAAATATTCAAAATCTTGCGTCATTTATTTATCATCTGCCCTTCCTGTATATTTTTCGGATTTACAACATATGATGCATAAAGTTTTACACCGCTTTGCTGCACACCATCAATATTGTCTATAATAGCATATTCGTCATTCATTCCTACAATTTTAACATCATATGCTTTTGCATAATTAGCTTCATCGATTAAAATTTTAGCTGTCATCGTTTCCGTATTCATATCCAGCAAGCTTTTTAACGGTACTTTCAACCCTGTATAATATTTATTTATTATATCGACGTTTATTTTTCTCATATCTGTCGTTTCGCTCAATGCTTCATCTACTTTCACTGCAACCACTACTCTTCCGTCATAAGCATTTGACTTGTATTCAATAACTCCGCCAATTACTCGGTTTATATCATTAATGCGTAGCTGTATAGAATCATTTTCATTAAATTTCCCGGCTTTATTTTGATCAAGTACAACCGCAATATAATATTCAAAATCCTTAATAATCTTGGCCACAGGCTCTCCTGAATTAATACTGGTCCGAACCATATTTTGTTTTCCTAAAGTAACCTTAATTTTGTCAAGGGTTTCCGGTGTTATGTTTTTTATCGTGTTGAAGTTTAAAATATCTTCATAATTATCTATGCAATATGAAACAATGCCCGACCTGGAAGTTATTATACTCGATGTACCTGATTTAATCTGATTGTTTACTTCTTCCCTCTCATTCTTTACAGCCGTGAGATTTGCGTCTGCAGGCCCTGAGTTACCCATTATTTCCATCTTCTTTTTGATAAGTTCTTCTATATCCTTTTCATACTTCTGAACTTTCAAAAGACCGCTCTCATTGCTCAATAATGCAATTTGCCTTATATTATCAATTATTTCGTTGTCAATTTTAGTTAAATCCCTGGAGAAAAACGCCTGGTTTTCGCTCTTTTCCTTTTCTATCTGCAATATTCTGTTATCAAGTTCCGACAGTCTTTCCAGCAGCTGTACTGAAGAATCCTTTAAAATGGTAGCCAAGCTTGCTCCAGCAGCAACTTTATCTCCTTCATTTGCTTCTTTTATAAAGCGTCCTGTTACATCTGACTTTATTATTTCTTCGTCCCTTACTATGTACCCGTCACCGTTTTCAGATTCTTCTATTGTTCCTGACTGAATAACAGAAGTCTTAATGTCAGTGTTAAATATCCAATAAGTAAATGAAGATAAATAAATAATCAGTATTATTATCATTATTGCGCCTATACCGCTTAAGCGCCTTGTTTTTTTCTTTTTTGAGTTTTTATCTTCATCTTTAGGTTTCTTAGGCATATTATACCTCTTTTTCTTATATATTTATTATTCCTCTGTCTGACATCAGCTGTACAGCCATCATTACTCCAAGCCTTGCATGTTCATAAACAAGCCCTCCCTGCAGATATGCGATATAAGGGGGCTTAATGGGTGCATCTGCACTTAATTCAATAGACGCTCCCTGCACAAAAGCTCCTGCTGCCATTATAACCTGGCTGTCATAACCGGGCATGTCCCATGGCTGAGGTGTAACATAGGCATCAACCGGAGAACCTTTTTGTATACCCTGACAAAAAGCAATCAAAGGCTCCTGACTGTTAAATCTTATGGCCTGTATTATGTCCGAACGTTTTTCATTGCTGTCAGGGGAAACATCAAATCCAAGCTTTTTCATAAAAGCCGCTGCAAATATAGCTCCTTTTATACTTTCAGCAACCACATGAGGAGCCATAAAGAATCCCTGAAATAACAGCCTGTTATGGCCCAGTGAAGCACCTACTTCTCTTCCGATTCCCGGTGAAGTCAATCTGTACGCAGCATTTTCTACGTATTTCTTTTTCCCCGCTACATATCCTCCCGTCGGAGCCAACCCACCTCCGGGATTCTTGATAAGAGACCCGGCAATTATATCCGCGCCGGCTTCAATAGGCTCTCTCTTTTCAACAAATTCTCCGTAACAGTTATCCACCATTACAATAATATCTTTCTTTATTTCCTTTATATACTTTACAGCTGCTTCTATGTCGTCAACAAATATGGGAGGCCTCCAGCCATAGCCTCTTGATCTCTGTATCAATACCATTGAAGTTCTTTCGTTTATTGCATTCTTAACGCTTTCCAAATCTATCTTATTATTTTTATCAAGTTCCACCTGTTTGTAAGTTATACCAAAATCCTTCAGGGAACCTGCACCGCTTCCCCTTATTCCGATAACCTCTTCAAGGGTATCGTAAGGCTTTCCCGTTATAGAAAGCAGCTCATCTCCGGGCCTTAAGTTTCCATACAAGCATATTGCCAGCGCCTGAGTGCCTGACACTATCTGATGCCTTACAAGAGCATCTTCTGCTTTGAAAACGTCTGCATACACCCTGTCAAGCACTTCTCTGCCCCTGTCATCATACCCGTAGCCTGTAGTCCCTGAAAAATGTGAATCACTGAGCTGATTCTTCTGCATAGCTTTAATCACTTTTAACTGGTTGTATTGCCGTACATCGTCAACCTTTTCAAATTGATTATGTACTTCCTTTTCCACTTCTTGTGCTAATTCGCTTATCTTATTATCTATTCCAAACTCATCTTTCAAAATATTGCTTATCTCAAGTTCCATATCAAATCTCCGTCTTCTGTCATTATTTTTTACCTTATGTAATTTCAATTATTATATAAATTGCTTATCATTACTATTTTATATAATCATCCATTGTATTTCAATATATGAAAGCAATAAGAGCGTAGTCTGTCCTCACCCTTGTAACTCCGCTGTAATACTGATATATTAATATTGTCCGCTATACCAGCCGCTTTGAATAAAAACCTTAATAAAGAAGCTTTGCATCACTCACCTGATTTCTGCAACGAGCCCGGCTGACACAACATATTAACATCAATGTAAATGGTTATCTAACAAACACAAGGAGACTTTTATGATACTTAAGTACATTGTTGATGAAGAATCAGACAAAAAGACCGTAAAACATATATTAAAAAACAAGCTTGAGATTTCAGAACGGCTTATTAAAAAACTCAAGTACAATCAAAAAATATTGTGCAATTCTCATCCCGTTTATATAAATACAATCGTAAAAGTCGGAGATATAGTTGAGGCTGTAATTGATTTTGAAGAAAATAACGAAGGAATTATTCCTGAAAAAATGGATCTTGATATTATATATGAAGATGAAGCTTTGATAGCCGTTAATAAAAAACCCGACACAGTTGTCCATCCGACTGCCAAACACCTTACCGGCACTATTGCAAACGGGCTCATGTACTATCTGAAAGAGAAAGGCATTAATACCCTGATAAGGCCGGTAAGCCGCCTTGACAGAGACACCTCGGGTATAATAGTATTTGCATGCAATCAATATGTGCAGGAAAATTTAATAAGACAAATGAACAAAAAATCGTTCAAAAAAACTTATCTGGGCATAGTCAGCGGCGCAATTACCCAGGAAGAGGGGACTATTAATCTACCGATTGCACGAAAACCGGACAGCATAATGCTAAGGCACATATCCGGCGATGGCTCGCCTTCAGTAACTCATTTCAAAATAATTGAACGTTTGAATAACGCCACCCTGCTTGAATTCAATCTTGAAACAGGAAGAACGCATCAGATTAGAGTACACTGTCAGGCTATAGGGCATCCCCTTATAGGCGACACCCTTTACGGGGGAAATATCGAGCATATTGCCCAAAGGCAATGCCTCCATTCATATAAAACCTCATTTACCCATCCTATTTCCGGGGCTAACGTTTCACTTACTGCTCCCATTCCGGATGATTTCCTGGACGTTCTGGAAATATTGAGAAAATAATGCCAATTTATTTACATATATTCATATAAGTGTTATTATGTACTTGCCTTCTTATACCAATTATAATAGGGGGAAAGTATATGGAAATATTAAATGACCGATATACAATAACTGAACTTAGCAAAAAATTGGGAATAACTGACCATGCATTGAGATATTATGAAAAGGAATTTGGCCTTAATATACCCAGAGATGAAAGAGGAAGGCGTTATTACACCCCTGAACTAGCAAGCATTATGCACCAGATAATAAAAATGCGCAGCGAAGGCCTTGGAATAAAAGCCATTAAAAAGGTTCTTGAAAAACATGAAATAATTACAGAAGAACCTCCTGCAGCAGCAACTTCGGAAGTATTGCAAATAATTCCGGTTAAAAAAGAAGAAATACTGCATAATGAAAAAAAACCCGAAGATATTAAAAAACTACTGCAATCTGTAGCTGACCATATAAATAAAAACCTATCCGCGGAATTTAGCAATACCCGTGAACAGATCTCAAAAGAAATTTACAAAACAAAACTTGAACTTGGCGCATGTGTTGAAAACAGCGTCAGAAAGCTTGAAGCAAAGATGGAGAAACATTTTGAAAGTATTGACCGTTCAATAACCGAATGGAGAGAAAGGAATAAAAGCGGGCGTTTTAAGCGTACTATGAAAAATTTATTCAAATAAAATTTGTACTTTAAAATCGTCAGGTAAAACGGTTTTATATCTGATACTATCAATAACTCAGCCTTAATGCGGTTTCCTGCAAAGGGTCTGAGTTTATTCATTTTTAAAGAGTATTAATAATAAAATGTAATATATAACTTGTTGTGTTGGTTGGTTTACTCCTGAAAACAAATAAAGATTCATTTTCAAAACTATCAATCTACTGACGCAACGAATTTTTTAGCGGTGGTTAAATGCAAATAAGCACAATTTTTCTTATCATATCGCTACTTATCATATTATCAACATGTCTGCCACACTTATTATTACAGTGTTCGTGTTGCTATAAATATAAATTGCGGATTTCTTTCAAAATTCATAAAACCTATGGCATCCTTCCATTTAATAACAAAAATATATCATTATGCAGAAAATGCTGTAAAAAATACGGTTTCTACAGCATTGACGATTTCATGATTTATCAGGAAGTAAGATATAAAGTTGAAAACAAAATAGGTGAGTTCAGCAGCAGATATGAAGATAACAGGGTTAGGAATCATGATAAAAGCAGGCTGTTGTAAATAAATAATATGAACGAAAATTTTCTGAAAGTTCATATTTTTTATAAGATAAAAATATAGAAAGTTTAATCTAATACCTTACTATAGTTAGAAAGCATTCAGAATGTATTGGCTCATTTACAGATTATATAAGTAGTCAAATAAATTGTTTTATATAACATTAAACATAAAAATTTATTTCAGTAACTGATTTTTGCCTAAAAGCTCGTTTTATATAGTTTGTTTACATAAAATTTTTATGAAGCTTAAATAAATTGTAAGACCTCCTTCTTGATGTTTTGTTATTAACAGTTCAAAAAGGAGGTCTTACTTTTAATTAATCATGTCATTTTTTCACCTGACACTTATTGCGACTTCTTCATTTATATCGGATTCAACAGGTATTTCAACTGATTTATCATTTATTTCTATATTCATATCTATTGATTCTTTTACTATTTCAGTCCATTTCATACCCGACTTAAACATGCTTTTTATTTCTTCCAGCGTCTTTGTACAGTTTATTGCATTAGATATTAATACTATATTTTTAGCGTCATTTTCAGAAAATCCTTCTTCGATAAGTTTAGTTACTTCTTCTTGCTGTTTTGAGTTCAGTAAATTTTCAGATTCAGTCTTAGCACCGCCATGATTTTCTTGTTTATCGCTTTCCTTATTATTTGAGTTCAGCTTATCATATTCCTTCTTTGCAGCTTCTAAAGCTTCTTTGTCTATATCAGTTATAACAGGCGGCTCAGCTGATTTTTCTCCTGTTCCTATATTTTTATCTATTGATACATTTACTATCTCATCCCATGACATGCCTGATTTAAACATGCCTTTTATTTCTTCCAGCGTCTTTATACAGTTCTCTGCACCAGACAGCAATACCATATTTATTGCATCTTTTTCAGAAAATCCTTCTTCAGTCAATTTAAATATTTCATATTCCTGTTTTGAGTCAAGTGTGATTTGTGATGCAATCTTAGCTCCGTCCTGATCCTGAATTGTCCCTAAAGTAAAGTGGTTTCCAATATCCAGATTATTTACAGGAGCACTACTATAGCCTACATATACCGTTTCCTGCCAGTCAAGTCCGGCCCACTCGTAGCACGTACTGCAACGATAGTCATACCAATATATCATATAAGCTCCTGAACGGTAGCTATAGTAACATACCGCTTCCCAGTCATGACCTTCATATATCTCTTCTGAATATGCAAGCTCCTCATGACCGCAATTTTTACAACGTGCAATGATAACATATTCTGCATAAGGACATGTACTTGCATCCTTTCTTGTAGTTTCATATAATGACCAAACGTGACCTACATAATAATTACGTGTTCGTTCTTGACCGCTTAATCCGCATATCATACATTCCTCACGTTCCAAATATACATTATATGGGCATTCGAACCATTGATCATATTCCACCCACACCCAGTCATGGCCTTCATATGTATATTCTGTATATATAATTTCCTCATAATCGCAATAATCACAACGTTTAGTAACAATATATACTGAATAAGGACATGTACTTGCATCCATTTCTGTAGTTTCATATACTGTCCAGTCATGGCCTACATATATATTCTGTATATTTAAGCTCCTCGTAACCGCAATTATCACAACATGCAGTAACAATATATACTGAATAAGGACATGTACTTGCATCCATTTCTGTAGTTTCATATATTGTCCAGTCATGGCCTACATAAACTTCTCTACCTTCTCGTTCATTACCGCTTAATTCACCGCATATGCTACATTCCTCACGTTCCAAATATACAGTATATGGACATTCAAATCGACTGTCATATTCCACCCATTCCCATTGATGGCCTACATAAATTTCTCTACCTTCTCGTTCATTACCGCTTAATACGCCGCATGTGCTACATTCTTCACGTTCCAAATATACAGTATACGGACATTCAGATCGACTGTCATATTCCACCCACCCCCAGTCATGGCCTTCATATACCTCATCTGTATATGCAAGCTCCTCATGACCGCAATTATTACAACGTGCAGTAACAATTAATTCTGCATAAGGACATGTACTTGCATCTTTTTGTGTAGTTTCAATTAACGACCAGACATGACCTACATAAACTTTTCTACTCATTCGCTCTTGACCGCTTAATTCACCGCATATCTTACATTTCTCATGTTCAAGATATTCAATATATGGGCACTCAAGTCGGCTGTCATCTTCCACCCACTCCCATTGATGGCCCACATATTTTATAATTACATCATCTACATTATGCCATTTATAGCATATAGTACATATCTGATCTATCCAACATCTTGCATATGGACATAAGCTTGCATCATATTCTATGAATGTATCTCTCCATTCCCAATTATGGCCAAAATATATATAAAAATTTCGTGTTTCACCGCTATCTAACCCACAAATACTACAGATCTTCTTTTGATAAACCTGTTTGTTTGGACAGGTAAATTCATCAATAACTTCGTTATATGTTTGCCATTGCCAGTCATGCACATGTGTTACTTGTGGATAAGTCAGTTTAAAAGTCCCTTGAATGTCACTAATTTCGCTAATTTCAAGCCCTGAACCATCTCCGCTCCACCATCGTGAATTAGGTGTAGAAGTATCATTAAATATATTACCTGCATGATACAAATCCCCAATATTTCCATAATTTATTTTACGTTCAAGATCAAAATTACCATCAGCTTGTTCGACCGATATCATATAATGTGAGCTGGGTGTCATGTGGTACTTATTGTGATTATTAGTTAATAAGCTGTCTACATGCCATATGATAAAACCATCATCCGGAAAATTAGCCCATCTTCCTGATTTTGTTATACGTTCAATCATAAAGAATTCTGAAGGTCTATCATTATTTATATAAATATATGCATTTATTGTCTGTGTATTTATAAATATTGTAGATCCAGATGGGCTATTTGTTAGATTAATTACATCTCCCCAGCCTGAAACAATACACCTGTAATATGGATTTGGCGGTACGGGGTTTTTGTCATCGTTACCAGCACCCATTAAATCATAATATCCGGTACCATTTGATTGAAAGCTTCTGTCATATGTATCATTCCATCCGCAAATCATATGTCCATTTTCATGTATAATTGTCCCTATAGACAATTCTGAACCTACCTCACTAACCTGATAACTTGAAAACGTAATTCCGTCTACTGTAAATGGATTTAATAGACTTATAATACCTTGATGAGGCCATAATCCTTGACCCCAACCATTCTGTACATCACCAGCATATATAACGTTTAATGCCATGACTTGGTTGTTTTCATCTAGTGTTAATCCTAATGTAGAAAAATCAACTGTATTGTCAAGAGCTGTTAAAGCTTCTTTAATTAATTTGCCTGCGGCTTCTCCCTGATTTATGATACTGGTAAAATCAGATTTATTATTTGGCGAACAGTAATATAATACTATGTTCGTATAATTAAGCTTTCCGCCTGAAAAATATTTAAAATATTCCTTCACAGAGCCGTTATTTCCAAATTCATTATAGTTATCAGCATTAAATAATTGCTCTATATCACTTACTGTAATGCCTGTATCGCTTATTTTTACATCATTAAAATCAACTACTATAGTAAGACCTACAATATTACCTTGAATCGGGTTTTGCGGTGTTATAGCAAATGTACCATTCTGACTGGTCATTATTGAATTTTGCAAATCAATTATAGGTTGGGATATCTCAAAGGATTCATTAATATTCAGATCTTTTTTAGCTTTATTAACTTTCTCTATTATGCTTTCTGTTTTTATTTTTTCCCTTTTTCAACTTTTGCGTTCTTAAGCATTGACTTTAAATTGTCATCATTTTCAACTATGGTTCCTTTGTATTTTATGCCTGTTGATACAAAATCTGATTCATCTGAGTTCAGCACAGCATAGCAAATCCATTTTGTTTCAGGATCAATAGCTAACGGATAACCGTCAATACTTTCTACCCTTTGGTAAAATTCATCACCATATACTTTAGCCTCCACTACGGAATGATCCGGCTGTTCAAACTTAAATACTTTTCCGTTATATGGTGCTGCGTAAACCATATAAACAGAACAAAGGAAAACTGCAAATACAATGAAGCTGAAAATTAATGCCTTCTTTGCGCTTTTACACATTTTATACAACACCTCCATATTTTTTACTTTTTTACATATATTTATTCAACATTTACTTGCATTTTCCTTCTTTTATTGTAAAATTTTTACATACGAAAAACTTTATTAATAATTTATATATAATCTGGAAATTGATTGAAGCTGGTGACACTTCTAACCATTTTAATATGTAATTTCACATACTATTGTTAAATATTTGTATATTTTGTAAATATTATCTTATAATATGCTATAATAGTAATAACTTCGTTATTTATGGGGTGATAAAATGAATAGTTTACATAAAATTTTAGCCATTCTGTTATGTCTTATTTTTTGTCTTGAAGCAGCCTCGACAAACGGGAATGCGAAAAGCACTGACACAACTCCACCGATACTCACACTTGACCAGGGCCCAAGCAGTTTTACAGTGAATACCTCAACCGTTACTATATCAGGTTCATCAAATGAAGATGGTTATGTATTAATTACTATCAATGGCAAAGCAACAAGAATTAATCTGCAAGCAGATGAAAAATTTTTAATAGAGAGCGCTCTATATCAAACAGATAACAAAATTTCTGCAGTAGCATTCGATAAAGCTGGCAATTCCTCTGATATTAAGAGTTTCACTGTAATAGTAAGGCCAAATGCACCAATGATGATTATAGATCAGGTCTCAGGTTACACAAATGAAAAGACTGAATATTATGAATATTGTTCCCTCCCTGATGCTAATACTAAATATACAATAACGGGTAAATTAAGTGAGCCCGGTTATATAGATATTATTTTGAATGAAGACATCTTAAAAAAGGTTTCAGTAAAAACTGATGCTACAGGGCTGTTCTTATATTCAGTTGAGCTAAATTATGGTCAAAACAGCTTGTATATAACTCCGTACAATAAAGATCAAGTTAGCGGAACCCCTGTCAAATTGAATATTATATGTTATGTTATTCATATTATGGATTATGTAAATATCCCACATTTCACAATTGATCAGGATGATTGCATAGTGACGGAATCAAAATTCACAATAACCGGAAAGATTAATATGAAAGGTTACTTGTTATATAATATTAACGGCAGTGATAATATTAAAGTAGAATGCAATGAAAATAATTCATTTACTTCTGATGTAGACCTATCAGAAGGAATTAACAGTATACAGGCACAGGTTTTTAGCTCAGAAAGCAATACAAGCGGAAATACTATTGAAATCAAAGTATTATATGATGCACCACCTGTATTAAAAATAGGCCAAAAAGACACAATAGTAAATAATAATGTATATACTCTTACAGGTTCTATAACAAGACCCGGAAAAGTAAATATTAAATTAAATAACGGTGATACAACAACAGTTGATACGGATTCATCTTATTGCTTTATAAAAAATATAATTCTTGATGAAGGTGAAAATATAATAGCATTGCAACCAGTCAGTTTAACATCGGTTCCCGGAGAAACTACCATATTAAAAGTAACTTATACTTCTTCTGCAGCCGGTAAAAATATAATAGTGTTAGAGATTGGAAATCCATATATGGAGGTTAATGGAGTAAAACAAGAGATAGACCCGGGCAGAGGAACTTCTCCGATAATCTTAAACAGCAGAGCAGCTCTGCCTATACGGGCTGTATTGGAAGCAATGGGCGGAAACATTCAATGGGACGAATCTGAAAGGAAAATTTTGATAAATTATAACGGTATAAAAATTGAACTTTGGCTTGATAAAAATATAGCAAAAGTCAACGGTACCAGTAAGCAGATTGATACTCCTCCGGCAATCCTTAATGACAGAGCATTTGTTCCTGTCAGGTTTGTTGCAGAAAATCTGAACTGTGAAGTAAGCTGGGATGCTGCTGCTCAAAAGATAACGATATCATATAACCTATCTGAATAAGGCATTGGAAAACAAAAAAGTACTATACGCACATGTAAACGCATATAGTTCTTGCAAAAACTGCATATAATTCAAAAAGACGGTTTTGAGCATTAAACCGTCTTATTGTATACATGTATCTTTATATATCATTAGCCTGCTTTCATTTCAAGTCTGAGCTTATCTGCAACCATTGCTATAAATTCTGAATTGGTAGGTTTGCCTTTCCCAATATTTACTGTATAGCCAAACAATGAATCTATAGCATCGACCTTTCCTCTGCTCCAGGCAACTTCTATCGCATGCCTGATGGCTCTTTCAACCCTGCTTGGAGTTGTATTGTACAGCTTTGCTATACTGGGATAAAGCTGTTTTGTTATGGAATTTATCAAATCAATTTCATTTACAACCATGATTATAGCTTCTCTCAGGTACTGATACCCTTTTATATGTGCAGGTACCCCAATCTCATGCATTATGCTGGTAACTTCAGCCTCAAGATTTTTTGGAGTAGGAGAATATGTATAACTTTTAACATCATTTATGTATTCAGGCTTATTTACCGGTGCAGCTTCTATATCCTTAAGCTGCCTGATTCTTGAAATTAATACATCCATGTCAAATGGCTTAACTACATAATATTCTGCCCCCAAGCTTAAAGCTCTCTGGGTAATCTTATCCTGACCGACTGCTGATAAAATAATGAAGAGAGGTCTTTTTTGAAGCTGCATGGAATTAACTTTTTCCAGTACGCCAAGTCCGTCTAAATGAGGCATAATAATGTCCAATATTACAATGTCAGGGGCTTTTGAACTAATTAAATCCAATGCCTCAAAACCGTCTCTTGCAATTCCTACAACTTCGATATCCTCCTGATTATTCAGATATTCGTTTAATATCTCTCCAAACTCCCTGTTATCATCAGCAATCATTACCTGTATTTTTTTTGAAACCAATCTAACTCCCCCTTATTTTATAAACATTTACAAATATTATATGTAGTATTCGACAAAAATTCAAGATTATCATGTTATTTTCTAGTAATTAATGGCTAATTTAACATTTTGGACACAATCATCAAGAACTCTCAAAACCTTGTAAAATGCTTATATCAGCATTTTATAAGGTTTTATTTCTTTATTAAACATTTTTATTTATTTCCCAGGTAAAATAAAACATAATATTATAATACAGCTTCTCTTATTTTCATTATTATTCATAATAAGAGCAGCTGCATTATAATAAGTTCATTATATTCCCATATATTATGAAGCTTTAGCTTTTTCTATATTTTTTCCTATTTGAGAACCGGCTTCTTTCAACATGTTCTCTATAAAAATGCCATATCCTCTTGCCGGATCATTAATAAGCACATGCGTTATTGCTCCAATCAGCTTTCCGTTTTGAATAATAGGACTTCCTGACATACCCTGAACTATACCGCCCGTAGCATCCAGCAAACGTTTATCAGTTATCCTTATCACCATGCTCTTGGTATTTGAAAGGCTAAATCTCGCAATTTTTTCTATTTCAATATCATATTCCACTACATTTTTACCGTCTATATTCGCAAGTATAGTGGCCGGGCCTTCTTTTATTTCGGATTTCAACCCAATCGGAACCATTTTTATATTAAGCTTCTCAACTGCAATATCCGATAATGTTCCATATATACCGCATTCAGAATTAATATCTATTGTTCCAAAATGGGTTCTGGCTTCACTGAACACTCCTTTTAATTCCCCCGGCTCTCCGGCCCTGCCTTTTTTTATTGCCAGTATATTTGATTCTATAACCTCACCTCTGTCAACGGGCATTAATTCGCCTGTATCCATATCACTTATACCATGACCCAATGCGCCATATGTTTTTGTATCAGGATCATAAAATGTTATAGTGCCTATACCCGCAGTGCTGTCACGAACCCAAAGCCCAATATGGTATTTGTCGTCATCACTTGACTTAACAGGCGTCAATGTTATCTCATTATATGAACTTTTTCTTCTGTACTTTAAAGTAACAAGTTTTCCTTCACTTTTATTGATTTCTTCTATCAATTCATCCGCTGATTTTATTCTCTTTTTATTAATTTCAACAATAAAATCACCTGCTTTTATACCTTTGTCCCCTGCCGGAGAAACTGACTTACCGTTCTCAGTAATTACATCAGATACACCTATTACCAATACACCGTCTATATTCATTTTAACTCCCACAGTATTGCCGCAGGCAACCAGTTCCTTGTCTGCAACAACGTTAACAGAAACGGTTTTCAGAGGAATAAAACCAAATATCTTAAAATCCAGGTTCACATTTCCCTTTTTTTCTGTCTTAAATGATATTGGAGATGATAAACGCAGCAGGCCGTTATCATCATCAATTTTTTCATCATTTAATTTAATAACGTCCATTCTGTCTGCTTTTATGTCAACAAAAAGAGGGCTTCTGAAATTATAGACATATTCTTTACCCTCAAGCAATATCATATTTCCGGGAACCGTAAACAAAGTCTGTATATAAGTCATAGCCATTACTGCAATGCATATAAATAAAAAAAACAAAAGCTTTCCGGTGTGCCTTATTAATTTCTTCATATATTCACTCTCCCGATGCCTTCTTTGTCTGTTTACTGTCTTCAACTGCATCAAATCTGAGACAACAACTTCATTTTTTTGCAATGCACTATACCAACAATTTGCTCATTATCTACCTTTTTGGTCAATTTACAGCCATTTATCGCGTTTATATTGATTTATAGCTCGTTTTCTATTGATAAATTAACCTTTTGACAAGTTATTTATTCAGACATTTTAAAGCATGGGAGGAAATATAGCTGTTTAAAATTAAAAATCGTTAATTAAAGTTAATAACTTTTTTATACAATATTTAAAACCTTTATGTAAAAATTTGTAATTAGCAAAACAAAAAAGAGCATGTGCGTAGAATAAATAACACACATGCCCTTATTAGTATTTATATTTTATTTTAATTTATTCTTTATAAGTTGCGCGTTTCTTATCATTTCTTCAGCATGTTTCATAGTTATATCAGTAATATTATCTCCGTCGAGTATACGTGCAATTTCCATAAGCTTGTCATTTTGTTCAAGCTTTTTCACTCTTGTCCTCGTAGTATCTTTAATAACTGCTTTTTGTATAAGATAGTGGTTATCAGCCATACAAGCTATCTGAGGAACATGAGTTATACATATTGTCTGATGGGTGCATGAAACCAATGCAAGCTTTTCAGCCACTTTTTGAGCTGCTTTTCCGCTTATTCCCGTATCTACTTCATCAAATATCAGAGTAGGCACTTTATCTACATCTGCCAGTATAGTTTTTATTGCCAGCATAATTCTCGACATTTCACCTCCGGACGCTATCCTTGCAAGTGGCTTCAGCGGCTCGCCCGGATTGGTTGAAATCAGGAATTCAATTTTATCCAATCCGTTGCTCATATAGTTTCTAGAATTATTATCGCAAACATCAGCAAATTCAAAATTGACCGCAAAACGGGCCTTTTTCATCTCCAGATCCTCAAGCTGCTCTGTTATCCTGCTTTCAAGTATTTCCGCAGCTTTTCTGCGCTCATTGCTGAGTTCACATGCTTTCCTGTACAGCTGTTCCTCAACTTCATTCAGTTTCTTTTGCAGTTCAGCCAGCAGTTCTTCGCTGCCTTCCATTTGTTCAAGCTCGCATTCAATATCTTTCCTGAATTTGATTATATCTTCTATAGTATTTCCGTATTTTCTTTTTAATTTGTTTATAATATCAAGCCTGTCTTCTATCTGCTCAAGCATTTCCGGATTATATTCCATGCTGTCTCTTTTCCTGCGAATTTCGTCCGCTATATCTTCAAGCCGGTATGTAATATCATCAATTTGTGCTGCCGTATCTTCATATGTATCATCCCATTTAACTGCATTCTGCATTTCAATGCCTGCGGTCCTAAGCATGTCCAAAACCGATGTTTGATTTTCGTCTGCCCCGTTCAATATATTATGTACAACTGTTAATGATATTAGTATTTTTTCAACATTTGATAATACATTCCTTTGTTTTTCAAGCTCAGCATCTTCACCGGGCTTTAGCTCCGCTGCGTTAATCTCATCCAATTGATACCTTAATATATCAATCTTTCTGCTTCGTTCAGCCTCGTCACCCGATAACTTTTTTATTTTATCTTTGATACTTTTGTATTCGGAAAGAATTTCCCTATAAGAATACTTAAGCTTTTCAATTGCCGCTCCTCCAAAACTATCAAGCAGTTCTATATGCTTTTCAGTTTTTAAAAGGGATTGGTTGTCATGCTGCCCGTGTATATCTACCAAGCGTTCTCCTATCTCTTTCAAAACCGAAAGGGTTACCATCCTGCCGTTTACCCTGCAGATATTCTTCCCTGATACAGAAAATTCTCTTGATATAACAAGTGTACCGTCTTCTTCAGGCTCTATTCCTAAGTTTTCATAAATATCACTCAGGCTCTCGTAATTCACATTGAAAACGGCTTCAACGAAGGCTTTATCACTACCCGTCCTTATCATGTCACGGGAAACCCTTTCGCCGAGAATCGCACTTAAAGAGCCGATAATTACAGACTTGCCGGCACCCGTCTCTCCGGTAAGTATATTCATACCCTCATTAAGCTCCAATTCTACTTTGTCAATTAACGCAACATTATGAATAACCAAATGTCTAAGCATTGTACAACCTCATTTCATACATTAACTCTGCTTCTTCCCCTTCGCTGCCATTTTACTAAATTTCTCTACAAGTTCCTCTGCCATTTTTTCAGCTCTGCAAACAATCATAATTGTATCGTCACCTGCAATAGTACCTACAATCTCAGGCCATTTTAATGAATCCACAGCGGAAGCCGATGCCTGAGCCATTCCCGGGAGCGTTTTAACAACAACTATATTATTGGCATAGTCGCTGGATACATATGACTCCGTAAATACGGTTATCAACTTATTTGATATCCGGTTTTCACTCTGTGAAAAGGGTGCATACCTATAACGGCCGTTATCAGCCATTACCTTAATCAGACGCAATTCCTTTATATCTCTTGAAACTGTGGCCTGAGTTACATCCATACCTATTTCTTTGAGCTTTTCTGCCAGTTCTTCCTGTGTCTCTATAAAATTATTTTCAATTATTTCAAGAATTTTCGCATGCCTGTTATATTTCATTTTTTCTCAACCTTTCCCCCCGGTCATATATCTTCGATCTTAATATACTGTAAAAGTTCTTCGGATTAACCCTTACAATTTTAACAACACTGTCTGATTTTCTAATTTCAATCCAGTCTCCCCTGTCCATTTCATAGCCCTTCTGGCCATCAAAAGAAGCCATAGCCAGATTATCGTATTTACTGTTGGCAACAATCCTTACAACACGATTTCCTGTCGAAATAAATGACCTTGAATACAGTATGTGCGGACAAATAGGAGTAATAGCTATAAGGTCCGTATCAGGCTCAATTATCGGCCCTCCTGCCGACAAATTATACGCAGTGGAGCCAGTAGGCGTAGATACTATCATTCCATCGCAAGGAAAAGAATCTACAAATACATCATCTATATATGTTTCCAGATGTACCATTTTTGAAAGCGCTCTTCTCGTAACCACTATATCATTTAAAGCGATATCTTTTGCAATAATTCCATTTGAGCTGAAAACACTTGCCTCAAGCATAATCCTGTTTTCTACCGTATATTTACCCTCTACGATATGCCGGATAGTTTCGTCAATTTCATTTTTTTCAATTTCAGTCAAAAAGCCCAGGGTTCCCAAATTTATACCCATTATGGGTAAACCATACTTATATGCCTTTCTTGCAACTTTAAGAAAAGTTCCGTCTCCTCCAAGGCACACTATCAAGTCTGAATCTTTCATTACGGCTTCTTCATCTGCCATGGAATTTCCAATGCCGATTGCAGCCGCAATTTCAGAAGCAAGGTTTGCCTCCATGCCGCTTTTAATTATACTTTCGGTTAATATTTTTGTATATTTAAACTCAGTATCCCTATCACTGTTTGCAATAATTCCGATTCTTTTCATTTATAACTCCTGTTCTTTGCATATTTATACACTATATATCAACAAAATTAGTTTATCATACTAAAAATTATACTACAAGTGCGTTATATGACTGCTGCAACTGTTATTTATATTTGCTTAAAAGCTTATATTTATACCGACTTTGATAATATAAGATGCAGATACTAATATTACTAAATATTATTGTATTTACAATACATGTGCATGAATATAGTAAACAGATAAAAAATGCGGTGTGCAGGAAAATAAAACAAAACTCATAAGTAATGCAGGAATATTGATAATTACTTTTTCGCCAAAAATGAAACATACTTCAAAAAGAGTACACCATGTAACTAATAAAAAGAAATTTCTACCAATAAAATGAGAATATAAATATTTTAAAAAAGCAGAGCATTGCCGAAAGAAGTTGTTTAAAAATGAAAAATTAATTTTCATTATACAGATGAAGCCTATCATTTCTTAAGAATGCAATAAAAAGGTATTTAATATTGAGTTATATAAACGCCTTGCTTAATAGCCCTCAATAAATAAGTATTTTTATTATTATCTACTATTCTAACAATTACATCAACTCTTTTGCCAACACTGTCAGGAGGAAAAGCAGGAATGTGTTTATATAATATAAAATTCCCGTCTTTTTCTTCCTTAGAAAAGCCATAAGGTATATGTGGTAATTCATAAACAATATCATTACCAATAATTAAAACCTTATCTATATCAAAATTATCAGCAAAATTATTTTTATTATCTGTTGTCAAAAATATATTAACTCCATATGTAGTCATAAATGGATCAGGTGATATTAGATCCCTATGAATTTTAGTGCTTAAAGTATATACATGATCGTCTATTTTTACCGTATCATCTATTGAGTTAATAATTTCTTTAGTAGTTAACCCATAATAATCGGTATAAATATTTACCCTTTTATTTTCATTATCCCATTCAACATCTGCGCCCATTGATTCGGAAACGCTCCTTAAAGGAATATATGTGTTACCGTTATAATTTAATATAGGAAGATTACTTTTTAATTGTACGTTATTAATTAAAATCGGGTAATATACCCTTGTCAGTTTGTATATCTCTTCACCCGCAAAACATATTGCAGGAATCAGTAATATGAAAATAATAGCAGTTATAATTTTTTTCATAAATTAAAGCCTCCTGCAACAGAGAATTATAAATTATATTTTAACATATATAGGTATATATGTTGATTGATTTTGGTAAAGATTCACAGAGATCAGTAACAGATACTTTACATAGCCATGATATTAAACAATAGAAAATAAAAATAAACGCTGTTTACATTTTTTTGCATGCCAAATTAGAATTGAAATGAAAAGCAAAACAGACCGGATATGACCGGATGATAATATGAATTCTTCAACATTAAATCATATTGCACGCAGCATTCCTGAAAAGAAATGGTTCTGTAAAAGCCCGGGCGTTGTAATAGTAAAATAAATATATGGCAGGATTTATTTATGAAAAATATTAATATTAAGCCACATACCTACTTATTTAATTCCGCGTGAGCTTCATCTACAACCTGTGCCGAATCAATTTCGGGCAGTTCATCCTGCCCATTTATACTTTTTGATATATATAAAAGGTATTCGATATTGCCTTCAGGGCCTTTTACAGGCGAATAAGTCAATCCCTTAATATAAAAGCCTATGGATTTTGCATAATTCATAATACCTTCTATTACTTCTATATGGGTTTCTTTATCCCTTACAACCCCGTGCTTTCCCACTTTTTCACGGCCCGCCTCAAACTGGGGCTTCACAAGGCATACCATCTCTCCTGTGTCTTTCAGCAGCTTCCAGGCTACCGGCAGAACCTTTTTAAGAGATATGAATGAAACATCCACAGAGCTGAAATCCAGCTTATCTTCTATCATATCAGGTTCTACGTACCTGATATTGGTACGCTCCATATTCACTACGCGTTCATCATTCCTCAGGCTCCACGCCAGCTGGCCATACCCAACATCCACAGCATAAACCTTGGCTGCACCGTTTTTCAACATGCAGTCGGTAAATCCACCGGTGGATGCGCCTATGTCCATGGCTGTCAAGCCTTCGAGCTTTAAATTGAATGCCTTAACGGCTTTCTCAAGCTTAAGCCCTCCCCTGCTGACGTAAGGATTTATATTGTTTTTCAGGGTAATTTCGCAGTCTTCGGGAAATTTTGAGCCTGGCTTGTCTTCCCTTTGACCATAAACCAACACTGCGCCTGCCATTATAGCGCTTCTGGCCTTTTCCCTGCTTTCAAAAAATCCTCTTTTTACAAGTAATATATCAAGTCTTTCCTTAGTCAATACCTATTCCTCCATAAACTCCAATATACCCTTGACGAGAGAATCAACATCCAATCCGTATTTTTTATACAAAATGCTCCTTGAACCATGTTTTATAAATTCATCAGGAAATCCGAACATCCTGACGGAAGCATTTATTCTTCTTCGGTTAAGCATCTGCATAACGCAGCTTCCAAAGCCTCCCGCCAAAGCATTATCTTCAATTGTTACTACTTTTCCGGTTTTAGCAGCGGACTCTGAAATAAGCTCTTCATCAAGAGGCTTTATAAACCTTGCGTTAATCAAATCCGGTTTTATTCCTTGTTTCTTTAGCTCTTCCGCTGCTTCAAGAGCCTTTTCAACCATATTGCCAACGGCAATAATGCTAATATCGCTGCCTTCCATCAGCCTTACACCTTTGCCGTGATATATAGGTTCCGTATCCGTAAGCTTTTCACAGCCTTCTCCCTTTGAGTATCTGACAGTAATCGGTCCGGAGAAGTCACATACCGCAAACTTCATCATATCGGCAAATTCGCTGTAATCGCAGGGTGCCATGATAGTCAAATTAGGTATATGGCTAAGATAAGAGATGTCATATATACCCTGATGAGTTTCTCCGTCTTCACCCACCAACCCCGCACGGTCTATGGCAATAACTACATGCAGCTTTTGAAGAGCAACATCGTGCAATATCTGGTCATATGCCCTCTGCAAAAATGTAGAGTATATCGATACCACAGGTATAAGGCCACTTCTTGCAAGGCCGGCGGCAAAAGTTACTGCATGCTGCTCAGCTATTCCCACATCAAAAAATCTGTCCGGATATTTATTGGCAAATTTCTCAAGTCCGGTTCCCTGCCGCATGGCTGCCGTAATTGCACAAATTTTTTTATTGCTGCCTGCCAGTTTTATCATCTCTTCTCCGAAAACATCGGAATAACTTGTGCAGCCTGATGCCTTTAATTCACCCGTATCAATTTCAAAAGATGATACCCCGTGGAACATATGTGGATTTTTTTCTGCATATGTATATCCCTTTCCCTTTTGAGTGCAGACATGTATCATTACCGGTCCTTTGACGCCCTTTGCCCTCGTCATAACATCAATCAGCTCATCTATATTATGTCCGTCAATCGGGCCCAGATATTTAAATCCTAATTCCTCAAAAAGCACACCCGGCATTATCAGGTACTTAATAGATACCTTGACTTTATTTAAAGCTCTCGCAGCACCTTTACCTATACCCGGTATTTTTTTCAGTATAATATCAAGATCTTCCTTTACCTTGTAATACATCGGCTTAGTTCTGATCTTGCCAAGATACCTGGACATCCCGCCTACATTTTTGGATATGGACATTTCATTGTCATTAAGAATAACTATCAGCTGGCTGTTTGACATACCCGCATCATTTAAAGCTTCAAATGCCATACCACCCGTCAGGGCGCCATCACCTATAACGGCTATTACAGAATAATCTTCCTTATTTAAATCCCTGGCTTTAGCCAGTCCAAGCGCTGCAGAAATTGAAGTACTGCTATGCCCTGTATTAAAACAATCATGAGGGCTTTCAGACACCTTTGGAAAACCGGAAATTCCCCCAAACTGGCGCATAGTATCAAACTGGTTCCTGCGTCCTGTCAGTATTTTATGTACATAAGCCTGATGCCCCACATCCCATACAATTTTATCTTTAGGTGAATCAAACACCTTATGTATGGCCAGAGTCAGCTCAACTACGCCTAGATTAGATGCGAGATGCCCGCCTGTCTTGGATACCTTTTCCACAAGAAATTCGCGAATTTCCGAAGCTAACTGCTTTAATTGTTTGCTATCCAGTTTTTTTATATCTTTAGGTGAATTAATCCCGCTTAATAAATTTTCCACATCTAATTTGACCTTTCACTTGATTATTTATTTACAATCTATGCTTTTACTGTCTTAATCACATATAAAATAAATTTAATGTTGCAAATTCTGTTTATTTTTATAATATCACCCAAATAATATATCATCAGCAGGAGTACATATCAAGATGTTTTATATTTTTCCAATAGAATCATGTTGCTCTGATAAACTAAAAATGTTAACTTAACCAAACACCCAGAACTATACCCAACAATGCTCCCATTATTACTTCAAAGGGTGTATGCCCCAAAAGTTCTTTTAATTCCTCATCATAATTAAGCTTTTCCTTATGTGAGAATATAAGCTTATTAAGCACTTTTGCCTGCTTTCCTGCTGCTCTTCTCACTCCTGCGGCATCGTACATTACTATTAACGATACTGCTAAAGCTATTGCAAACTCTATAGACTCCCAGCCCTTAATCCTGCCTGTCACCGTAGCAAGAGCCACAATAAATGAGGAATGTGAACTTGGCATTCCTCCTGAACCTACAAACCTTGTAAAATCAATCCTTCTGTCTTTTAAAATTACGCTGACAACTTTTATAAGCTGAGCTATAAACCATGCCAAAACCGGAACTGTCACAGCCTTGTTGTTGAAGATACCTTGTATTAAATTCACCTGCAAGCCCCCTGGTTGCTAATTACTATTAATATTGATATATTTAATGTTTTATATAATGGCGCATATTATTCAGTGTATACATCAAATTATTGTTGCATATATGCTCCGTTCCAAGCCCGTTCATTTTATTAAACATAGCAAACTCTTATACTTGACTTATGCAAATCCTGTATTTCATAAAGCAATGCAGGTGTTAGTTAACTCTTTCCAAAAGATAGTTTGCCAATTCTTTGAGGAAACTGCCTTTTTCACCAAAGGCATTTATACTCTCAATTGCCTGCTCCGTATAATCTTCAAGCATTTCTTTGGATTTTTCAAGCCCATATAAAGTAACAAAAGTGTTCTTACTGTTGCTGGCATCGCTTCCTATGTTTTTCCCCAGCAATTCAGAATTGCCTTCAACGTCGAGAATATCATCCTTTATTTGAAATGCCAGCCCCAGCATATCTGCAAATCTTACAAGGCTGTCCATAACAGATTTTGATGCATGGCAGATTGCAGCAGCAGAAAGCACGGATGCTTTTATTAACGCGCCTGTTTTTTGTTTGTGCATCTCATGCAGAAGCTCCGGACTGATTTTCTTATTTTCGCTTTCGAGGTCTATTATCTGGCCTCCTATCATGCCGGATGCACCTGAAGCATTGGCTATAATATACATGGCTTCAAGCTTTGCCTTTACGTTTTCGGGATCTTCCAAAGCTGCTTTAGTCATTACTTCGAAAGCATAATTCAAAAGAGCATCTCCGGCCAGTACTGCGACAGCCTCACCGAAAACTTTGTGGTTTGTGAGCCGTCCCCTTCTGTAATCGTCATTGTCCATACAGGGCAGATCATCATGTATAAGCGAATACGTATGTATCATTTCAATAGCACAACCAAAAGGAAGCACATCATCAGGATTACCGCCCAGCATATCGCAGACTGAAAGTGCCAATACAGGCCTTAATCTCTTACCTCCTGCCATTAGGCTATATCTCATGGCAGTATAAATAGTTTTCTGAGGAACATCCTTCTCATCAATCATCTTTTCCAGGGTATTGTTAATCAGTTCCGCTCTTTCCCGAAGCTTTTCTTTAAAGTTCATAAAATCACCTTTTATTAAATAAAATCTTTTTCTTCAAGTTTTCCTTCTTCATTTTCCATTAGTATGCTTATCTTCTTTTCTATTTCATCAAGCCTCTTACTGCAAAACTTTGTTAACTCTATCCCTTCCTGAAAAGCTTCAAGAGATTCATCAAGAGTTAATTCGCCGTTTTCCAGTTTTTCAACTATCTTTTCAAGCTCATTCATCGCTTCTTCAAAATTTTTATTTTTTTTCATATGTACTTACCCCCTTTTGGCTGCTATGCTTATCTGTTACAATACAATCAATTTTACCGTCGGTGACATCTATTATTAAATTCTGGTCTTTATTAACATCATTTATCGATTTTATTACATTACCATCAATATCCCTTACTATGCTGTAGCCCCTTGATACCACTGAAAGCGGACTTAAAGCATTCAGCTTTGCTGCAAGCATCGAAAACCTGCCCATATTCTTCTCCAGGTTAAGCTTTAATCCGTGATACATCTGCCTGTTCAGGCTGTCCAGCCTCATCCTCTCCTGATATACCCGATTGAGAGGCTGACTTAATGCCGCACTGCCCTTTAACGCATTGAGGCGCGTACGATTATATTCAATGAGGCGATATAGGGACTTTTTTAACCTTTTTCGAAAATCATCGATACTCTGTATAAGAATCTGTTTTTCCGGAACAGCTATCTCCGCTGCCGCTGAAGGAGTAGGCGCTCTTACATCTGCGACAAAATCCGCTATGGTAAAGTCAGTTTCATGTCCTATTGCGGATATTATAGGAATTTCCGAATCATATATGCTTCTTGCCACCACTTCTTCATTAAAAGCCCACAATTCTTCCAGCGAGCCTCCGCCTCTTGCAATAATTATAACATCAACGCATTTCTGCTCATTTAGCTTTCTAATGGCAGAAGCCACCTCTCCTGCTGCCGTAGTTCCCTGAACTGCAACAGGAAGAATCTTTATATTCATGCCGTCAAAGCGTCTTCTTGTAACGTTTATTATATCACGAATAACAGAACCGGTAGATGAAGTAATTACACCAACAGAACGCGGCAAAAAAGGAAGCTTCTTTTTGTGCGCGGGATCAAACAATCCTTCCTCTTCCAGCTTCCTTTTTAGTTGTTCGAATGCAATATGAAGACTGCCAAGCCCATCAGGCTGCATTTCCTGTACATACAATTGGTACTGTCCGTCCCGTTCAAAAACAGATATATAACCTCCTGCTATAACCTTCATACCGTTTTCAGGGACAAATTTCAAGTACATATTGCTGTTTTTAAACATTACGCACTTAATAACGCTGTTCTCATCTTTAAGAGTAAAATACATATGCCCCGAATAATGATGCTTATAATTCGAAATCTCACCTTTAATCCACAATCCTCTGAGCACATTATCCTTTGACATCAGGTCTTTTATGTATTTGTTAGTCTCCGTAACCGTTAAGACAAAGTCCATACCAACTTCATACCTTCCATTATTTATAAAGCTTTAGAAGGAAAGCTGATGTTTTCCTCTTTAATAAACATTAATGCAGGCATATACATGTCTGCATCTGCAATTTTCAATATATAATAATGCTATAAATGCTTTTATTTCATAATAAAACTATTCCTTGCTAATACCTGCATTCTCAACTTTGACATCAGAGACAACCTTCGCAAGAATACCGTTTATAAAAGCTCCTGCATCTTCGCTGCTGTATTTTTTTGCCAATTCTACAGCTTCATTTATAGATACATTTACCGGTATATCATCTCTGTAAAGGAGCTCATATATACTTAATCTTAGTATTGAAAGGTCAACCTTGGAAATACGGTTCAGCTTCCAGCCTTTCGAAAATTTTTCAATAAGCTTGTCTATATATTCATGATTTTCTGATACACCTTTTATTACATCATTAATATATTCCGTATCTTTTTTGGTAGCATCGCTTTCGTCTAATGCATCCTTTATCTGTTGTTCCCTGTCATCTCTTTGAATCTCTAATTGGTACAAGAGCTTCATCGCCATTTCTCTTGACGCTCTTCTTCCCATCTTTTTTTCCTCCTCAAGCCTCTTACCATGGCTGACTGTATTTTATACTAAATTTGTTTCTAAATTACAGTTTATGCTTTTAGTTCATTTATATATTTCATCCGTTAATTTCAAAACTCGACTCCAAACTCACAACTTATAAGCCTCATCTCAAATCTTTCATTCCGAAATTCCAACCATCAACTATGAACTCCCAACTAACAACTTACATCATCTATATGTACCCGGAGGCAAAACTCTGTCAAGAAGGTTTTTTAAGTAATCTTTGTCCTCAGACATACGTTTTCCAATATAATAACCCAATCCTACACATATTGCAATAAACAAAGCTTTAAAGACCCCTAACAGCAAAATTGTTATACTTATTACAAGTCCGATAGCCGCGCCTATCAATTCACCGATATGTGCGCCGCAAAATTCCAAAATTTTATCCTTAATCATATGAAACCTCCAAATTATTCAACCCTTGACCTGTAATTAGCCATTATATTCTCGACAACTACCTTTACATTGTCGACAGTTACACCGGAGCTTTCTTCAATGGATTTTTTCACTTTAAGCTGCAGTTCCTGAGAAACCGCAGGTATGTTTATGTCCGCAAGTACTACTACCTTCAAGACTACAGCTATGCTTTCATCCCCCTGTATTTTTAATATCTGAGCTTTAGCTTCCCTTACTCCGTTTATCTTTTTTGCTGCTGCCAGAGCAATATTTTCAATTGCAACAAGTGAAATATTAAGTATACCTATATTAGTATGTTTTTTAACTACTTTTTTATCCTTATCTCCTCTAAGTCCCGATGAAAGGTATGCAATGCTTAGTGCAAGCAGAATCAGGGATACGATTATTATAAAGAAAAACAGATATCTGTTTTCAAATATGTCTTCTCTTATATAGTCAACCAATCTGTCATACAATGAACGATTTAACGTTACAACCACTGTTATTACAGAAAAAACAGTGATTATAACTGCGTATACAGTAGTTAGGACTCTTGTAAAAATACTGTTATTCATGGCTTCTTCACCTCTTTTGTTATATACGTAACATTTAAATGACTATCATATACACATACTGTATGACGAAAAAACAGCAAATTATGTTTTACCCTATATAAAGTTTCGCCAATACCAAGCGGTTTTCGGGAAATATCAATAATATGTTTATGTTATATTTTTACAATATATATACATATTTCTAAATATGTATCTTTGCTTAAAATCATAAAATTTTTATTTACTTATGTAATTTAATTACTGTACCATATATATTTATATAATATCATTTTATAGCATTTTTTAATATCGTTTTTAAAAAATTTTTGTTTACAATTTGTTAACATACCATTTTCATTTTTATTACCGTATCAAAAAAATAAACCCTTCTTCGGGTTTACTTAATGACTGATTTATTATAATTATCTATACTAAAGCATATTTGCAGTCCGGATTCATTTTACTTTTGTGCTTTCTTCAAGAGTTTCTTTCTTGTGATCCTTATCAATATTAACTCCCTGAACATGTATATTGACTTCCAAAACATTTAATCCCGTCATCGTTTCGACAGCTTTCTTAACTTTTTCCTGTATCTCCCATGCAATATCCGGAATCCTGCAGCCATATTCCACTATTATATATAAGTCAATAACTGCTTCCTTTTCTCCTACCTCAACTTTTACACCTTTGGAAAGATTCTTTCTTCCCAGCATTTCAGCAATACCTCCGGCAATACCGCCGCTCATGCCCGCTACTCCTGCAACTTCAGTCGCAGCTATACCGGATATTATCGCCACTACTTCATCTGACACTTTTATTGAACCCAGCTCATCCGCTTTTTCGTGCTCAAGCTGTTCCACATTATCCCCTCCTCGCACGGATATGAAGGATATAATATTTTTAATTGTATCTCTATGCTGCTTTAAAACTAATAGCTTAACAATTAAAAATAATTATATCATTTCATGGGCTTATTAGCAATAAAAAGCTAATACAGGGATTCAGCTTATATTTCTTATATATATGTTGGTCATATCAACATTCCCCTGTCTTGAAACCGTTTCCGCTATCTGCGTGCTTTCACTCTGCGTCAGGGAATCTGCTTTTACATATACATCCACACTTTCGTCATCAGCAAATAATACAACCACGTCTTTATATCCCTGTTCCTGTAAGAGAGCTTCAATTCTTGCTTCTTTCTCTGAATTAGCCTTTAACTGCATTATCTTGTTATACGCTTTAGCTTTTACTTCCTCACTGGCATTAACATCCTGAGTAATCTGTTCCATCGCTTCTATTCCTTTTTCTCTGGCCACTTCCCTGTTTAGCCTGGCCTGTATAAAGTAATCCGTGCTGCTCGCAGTTGTTTTCTCTTTTTTATTTGAAGTATCCTGCACCTTGTTGCCGTCGTTGTCTACATATATTACCTCACCAAGCTTGCTGTCGCTTTTGCTGCTTGCCGTACTTGACTTATTATAGGAATATTGCAGGTAACCGGCGATAATAATCATAATGACAAGTGACAATACTACTATCTGTTTACGTTTAAAAACCATCATTGAAACCCCTCCGCTTCAATTTTTATTCTTCTGTTGGATGCATATGTTTTTCGATTTACGCTGCTCACAATAATATATATTCGCATAACGGTAATTTTATTTCTGTATGTACAATTTTTGTTTAACAGCGTTCTACTGTATTCAGTTGCTGTCAAAAACCTGTATTTTGTGTATAGGAATATCAACCAGAGCCTGCACTGCTGCACAAATACTTTCCTTTACGGAAATATCCGAAGCTCCTTCTGCTACTACAACCACACCTTTGACTTCAGGCTGTTTCTCTTTCAAAATAATCGCCTTCTTTGTCCCGCCCTGTACTTCCTCATATGCAATACTGTTTTCAGTGCTGCTTTCGCTGCTTTCCCTTGTACCTCCTTCGCTGTCTTTTTCAGTAGTGTTGTTGCTGGTCTGTTTGCTGTCATACGCTGGCACCAATTCCTTGCCGTAGCTGTATGTTATTGCGACTTCAACTTTACCTGCCCCTTTTATCTTGCTCAGAATATCTTCCATTTTCTTTTCCAAGTCTTCAAATTCCTCTACTTCTTTTGATACAACTTCTGATTCGGTATTATCCTCCGAAGCAGCCGGAGTTTGAATGCTGTTTTTGCTGTCATTTGCAAAAAAAGTGCTTCCCGCTATTATTATGATTATGCCTATGATAATCAATATCACCGCATTTTCAACCATTTTCTTCTTTTTCCCCGGCTTATCGTTTCCTGAACTTAACAGGTGTTTAAATTTAGCAAAATACCTCTTTAAATCTATCATGCCTCATACCCCCATTAATAACTGTAATCATTTGTTAATTGTCATATCCTACTGTAATAATGTCTTTATCTACTCCCAGAAAGTCCGCAACCTTATTTTTTATCTTTTCTGCCGTATCATTATCTACTTTTTCCGTATCAGTATTGCTTTCTTCTGAAGGTTCTAGCTTATTTTTTCCCCCCGATACTTTTATTTCTACTTTCTTAACATTCTCAATGCTGCGTGATTTTTCTTTTTCATGAGATTTGCCAATACCGATATAAATACTGTTTATATTTCCATAATCCACATCATAATAATTCTCATTTATATCAACATCAACTTTTGTAATACTAATATCATTTATTGAAGATAAATTCCGCATTATATCCTCCGAAAGCCTCTGTTTGTATACACTGCTAATTTGTTTCATCTGACTTTCCTTTAAAATACTGCTGTCATGCTGAATTTCATATTTATCAACCGAATTGCTGCTTGCTAATTGAATCTTGTTTAAATCTATCCCGTTCTTAAATAATTTTAAAACCGGGTTTATAAGCGCTATAAGCAGTATGAAACCTGTGACGAGTTTTACAAATTTGCTGGTTTTCCCCGAAGGTATCATAATTTCCAGTATTGCAATAATAACTGACAATACCGCGATATTAAGAACCCAGCTTCTGAGAAATTCCACCATATTATAACCTCCGTTACCGTCTCGGGTATTACTTCCGGATTGTTATGATTATATTTATCACTTTCCTATGCTCATCTGATCATCGCAGAAATGTTGCTCGCCCCGATTATGGCTGTTATTGTTATCAGGAACATGAACATAACGGAAGCTGATATACCAAGCAAATGCGTAAGGGAATTTGACAGTTCATTCATACATCCTGTTATCCTCTTTTCAGAAATCGGTTCTATGATTATGCATGTCAGCTTGTAAACCAATAACAAAGCAAACATTTTCATCAAAGGAGCCATGCACATCAATATAACTCCTATCATTGCCGCAACTCCGGCAGCATTCCTTATAAGAAGAGTACAAGCAATCACTGTTTCAGATGCATCAGCGAGATATTTTCCTGCAACCGGTATAGCCGCGGTAATAGCAAATTTCGCTGTTTTACTTGTTACACCGTCAACAAGCGCACCAAGAGAGCCTTGCAGCGATACTATGCCAACAAAAATTGTCAGTATTAATCCAAGACCCCAGCCATTTATCTGCTTCAAAAAAGATATAAGTCTGGTTACCTGAATTTTTTCTGATATGTTTCCTATAACCGAAAGAATCATCGAGAAAAATACCAAAGGCATAAAGACATTTTTCATTATAGTTCCCGAAATCTCAACTACCGCTATCATAACAGGTTCGAATATTCCGCCTGAAGCAATATTTCCTCCTGAAACCATAAGAGCTATCAGGACAGGTATGGTAGCATGCATGAATCCAACTATATTGTCTATGATCTCTCTTCCAAGCTGCATTGCACTGTTAAAACTGACTATCAGTATTGAAATTATAACGATATAGCACGCGTAAAAAGCCATCTCTCCTACATTTTCACTTAAAAATGATGTCTGCAGGTTTTTTAATATGGCGCATAGTATAACCAATACCACAAGCTTAATCATAATATTGATGTTTAAAAATATCTCATCAAATAAATACATAAGTATCTTTTTTAAAAAGCCCGGCATGTCCATTTTCAAGCTTCCTTTTGCTGCATCTGCAATTATTTTTTCAGGATCATAATCTTCCATCAGCTTGCTTGAGGAATTATCCGCATAATTTTCAAACTGTTCCGTTATTTTTTGCATTTCACTTGTCTTCATTTGTTCTTCTATAAGCAGATCTGCTTCATCTACCGTTTCCTCAGCAGAAACATTGCAAGCAAACAAAGACATGATAAGGCAAATTACAAAAACCATACCATATTTTAAAATCTTCTTCCTCATGTATTTTGACCTCCAAATACTCTTTAACCGTTGTGCTATATTCCATCTGTTCTAAGGCATTATATCGATAATCAAATCAAGAAGAGCTGTTATTATCGGTACCGCCAATATAATAATTGTAACTTTGCCTGCCAGCTCTACTTTTGAAGCTATCGAATTTTCTCCCGCATCTTTGCATATTTCTGCTCCAAATTCTGTTATATAAGCAATACCTATTATTTTAAAAAGGATTTTTATATATGAAATGTCTATGCCGGCTTTTTCTGAATACTCGCTTAGCAGCTGTATTACAGAAGAAATTTTGTTCAATATCAGCAGAAAAATTATGATACCGGTGACAATACTTATCTGAATTGCTATTTCAGGCCTGTATACTTTGATTACAGCAATCAGTATTGTTGCTACTATACCTATGACTGCTATCTGCATCATGTCCAAACCAATCTCCACCTTTTATATATTAGTGTTTTTATTTGACAGGCTTCTGGAACTTCAAATCCTAATTGCTTATATCTGTGAAATATTCTTCCGGCTCATTAATTTTTCATTATAAGAATGTTAAAATTCAAACATAATTTTTATAGCATTAAAAAGATTGACTATTTCTTTTACTACCATCATCAATACCACTACCAGTCCTGCAAGCGTTGTCATCATCGCTTGTTCTTCCCTACCCGACCTTATAAGCACCTGATTGAGTACAGAAACCAATATTCCTATAGCGGCTATTTTGAAAATCAAATCAACACCCATAACTATAAACCCCTTTCTCTACGGTCCTTTAAACAGCGTTAGAACAAAAGCAAAACTATTGCAATTCCTAATAACAGGCCCAGATTTCTGTATAAAGGTACATTACTTTTCCTTTTTTCTTCAGCTTTTAATTCCTGCATTTTTAAATGTTCCAGAGTAAGCCTGATATTTTTAACCTGACCTTCTATGTCAGTAGAACCCAACATTTTCCCAAAGGACAAAAGTACTTCTTCATCTTCCTTGTCCAGTGAAGTGTTCTTTATATTTGCTTTTATTGCTTTCTTCCATGCGTCTGCCGCCCCTGTTCCGGGTGATTCCTCCAGCCTTCTGGCAGCATCTCTGAATATTTCAGATACTGCATCATCACTTAATTTAGATATTTTTTTAAATGCATCGCTAAGGATATTTGACAGGTATACCAATTCATTTTCAAGGGCTTGAAGCATTATACCCAAAGTTCGTAATTCATAAGGGCGTTTTGCACAGTTTTTTGAAAAAATCAGCCCCAGAAATGTTGAGGCTCCTATTACCAGAACACTTCCGATTATCTTAAGCATCATTTTCAAATAGAACCTCCATCGTCAAGCCATCCATGATTTTTCTGACAGTTCCCGGCCCCTTTGAATTATCCAGTATTACAAGACGTTCAAATATCTTTTCTTCAAGGATGTCCCGAATCTCTTTCCTGCATTTCAGCTCGGACATGTCATATCCATGGACTGATGTAATTACCTTTATCCCTGCATTTAAGACCTGTAGTATTGCATCCCTGTCACCTTTATTGCCGATTTCATCTGTTATTATTACCCTGGGTGACATGGACCTCAGCATCATAAGCATACCTACCGTTTTAGGGCAAGAGTCAAGGACATCGGTTCTTATACCGACGTCATATTGCGGTATTCCTTTATAGCACGCTGCAATTTCCGATCTTTCATCAATAATACCTACCTTTATACCTGTGATACCGTATTGAGGCTCTCCGTTGCTCAATTTCAGTGCAATATCTCTAAGCATAGTAGTTTTGCCGCATTGAGGCGGAGATATTATGAGTGTATTGAAAACACCGCATTTTTCATTATGAATGAAATTTATAACGGTATCCGAGCACCCTTTTATCTCCTTTGAAATCCTTATATTAAGGCTTGATACATCTTTAATATTTTTTACAGCCTGTCCATCCATAACAGCTTTTCCGGCAATTCCTACCCTATGGCCGCCCTTTAAGGTAATGAAACCGTTTTTAATCTCATCCTGATAGGCGTATACTGAATTTTCACTCATCAAAGAAAGGGTACGCATAATCTGGTCCTGTGTAACTATTAAACAATCAACAGGAGATTTAGAAAGACAACCCTGCCTTGTGACATAACTTGAACCGCTGTAATCCTCAACAAGCAAGGGCTTTCCTGCACGCATTCTTATTTCTTCAAATCCGTACCCTTTTTTTATAATTGCTTTTTTCAGAATTGTTCTTATATCACTGCAAATATACTCCAAAATGTCATCCTGCATCTTCTGTGTGTCAGCCGTAAATAATGGCTTTTTTTCTTCTGTTTTCAAATTCCATTCCCCCAAATCATTAGTGTTTTGAATAGAAACCAAGCCTGCATAAGTATCTATTGCAGCAGCTCAATTTAAAAGTTATTTATTATATAGGTATTAAGCTTTGTCCAAATTTATGACTAAAGGGAAATAAATAAAAAAGCAAAAATAAAAAAGGTATAAACCATGGGTCAATCCCCGGTTCATACCTTTTTCTCTTATTATTTATTAAATTCATACATCCTCAGATATTATTCTTCATCATCGCAATCATCGCATCCGCAATCGCATTCCCATTCGAAAGCTATCTTCTCATGGCACTCCGGACATTCTATTGTATTATCATCTTCATCTATCATGTCATCATATACTTCAATTATCTCTTTGCAATTGGGACATTGAACTTTATCGATAAATCCATCGCATTCTTCATCTTCATAAACCAGCTTTTCAACTTCATTAAGATCCTGATCGATGTCATCAACCAGATCGCTTAATTCTTCCTGGGCTTCCGTGAGGTCATCTATTGCAAGCGCCATATCATCCATAACATCAATTATTGCCTTGAGCAGCTTACCTTCATTGGTAGAGTCCTGGATATTCATTCCTTCCACAAGTCCTTTGAGATAAGACACTCTTTCCTTTAAAAATTTCATGTTGCACCTCCATATTAAGTATTAAATAAATAAGTTGGAGCATAAACAAACCCCAACTTTCCTAAAGATATAATTCCCTTTATACTCTTTCCATATACTCTCCAGTTCTTGTATCTATTCTTATTATATCTCCCTGGTTAACAAATAAAGGTACTTTGATTGTTGCTCCTGTTTCTACGGTAGCCGGTTTAGTAGCTCCTGTAGCAGTGTCTCCTTTGAATCCAGGCTCTGTTTCCGTTACCTCAAGCTCAACAAATGTAGGCGGCTCGATTCCGAATACATTTCCCTTGAATGAAAGTATTTTTACAATCATATTTTCCTTAACAAACTTCAGAGCATCTCCTACATTATCTTTGCTTAACGGCATCTGCTCATAGTTTTCAACATCCATAAAGTAATAAAGGTCGCCGTCATTATAAAGATACTGCATGTCTTTTCTCTCAATATGTGCTTTAGGCATTTTATCAGTCGGATTGAAAGTTTTTTCAATAGTAGCACCCGTAATTACATTTTTCAGTTTGGTTCTTACAAAAGCAGCACCTTTACCGGGCTTAACATGTTGGAATTCCACTACCTGGAATACCTGGCCATCCAGCTCGAAAGTCACTCCATTCTTAAAATCGCCTGCAACTATCATTAAATATTC